>Ga0074044_10000248_pt1 | contig 53521 bp, 46 predicted proteins | sample BogForMeECP23OM1_FD_94443 | JGI IMG/M metagenome (GOLD analysis project Ga0074044, IMG submission 94443) | Bog forest soil microbial communities from Calvert Island, British Columbia, Canada - Bog Forest MetaG ECP23OM1 | ecosystem: Environmental > Terrestrial > Soil > Wetlands ...
AGCTCTGCCGGTCTGCCATCGGAAATTTCACAAGTCGGGCGCGTAGCTCAATTGGCAGAGCAACTGACTCTTAATCAGTAGGTTGAAGGTTCGATTCCTTCCGCGCTCACCACTTCTCAACAAGTTAGCTAGTTCGGCAACCCACTTGGTAGCACGTTTGGTAGCAACTGTTTGCCTACCAGACCAAGCGCATCGCGAATTTCGCTCTGAGTTGCACGGTCGTACACTTCGGGCGCAAGCTCGACACTCTCGTGTCCGACCACCGCGCTGACCACAACCGGATGCACGCCGCCTCGACGCATCTTGCGAACCAAGGTGTGCCGGAAATCGTGCCATCCGCCGATCTTGACTCCGACCGCTTGCGCGGCGGGATGCAAGTAGCGACGGCGAGCATTACCGGGATCAATAGGCGTTCCCTTGCGGGAGCGGAACACCCATTTATGGTTCCCACCCAAAGAGCGAAGCCGACCAACAAGCTCCGCGTGCTCTGGTCGGTCGAGCGGCAATCGTTGCTCTTCTTCCAAGTCCTCCACGCGACCGTGGTAAATCACCCTGCGGATGTGGAGCACGTTGTTGGCGTCAAGATCAGTTGGCTTTATTCCGATTGCCTCTTCGATCCGGCGACCGCACAATCCCAAGAACAGCACCAGCGTTGAATAAGGCTCCTTCAATCGCTGGGTGATGCCACGCGTCTGTTCTGCTCCAGCTCCGTGCGTACCACCTTACGACCTCCCGTTTTCCTTGGCAGCTTGATCCGATCCAGCCAGCCAGTGGGACGCTTGATGTAGCCATTTCGTTCAGCCCATCCGAGAGTCATGCAAAGCACCAACCGCATGCTTCTTAGCGACGACTTGCTGTACTTCGCCGCTTGCGAGTTCAACAGGTTTGTGATGTGCTCGCGTTGAATGCTGTCGATGCTTCGATCTTTCCACTTCGGCAAGACGGATGCCCGCAGAGCATTTGTGTAGTGCCTCAGTGTGGTCTCACCCATGCCCGGCCCTTCGCTCTGTTCCCACCGCTTCACCAGTTCAGCAAACTTCATCGAACTGGCTGACAATGGGACTTCCGACTTGGTCATTTCAGCGATCTTCTCTCTTAGCTTGTCACGTGCGCTTACTTTGGTTGGCAGTTCTTGCAGTGTGCCAAGGGGGATGTTGATGGAACGGCGTCCTTCAGGAGTGTCGAGTCTGTAGGTGCCGTACCACATCTTCTTCTTGCCTCGGAGATAGACTCCGCCTCGCTGATACCGATTATTTGGCATAAGCCTCCTAGTCGGTTCCAGCGACTTCCGAGCAACTACTCTACTCTTCAATTCGTCGGGATCAAAGCGGATCAAACGACCGTGGCGGCTATGCGGCAACTCAGAAAGGTGCCGACGAATCCACGATTCCGAGACCCGAAAATATTCAGCGGCTTGTTTTATGTCCCAGAGCGGCTTACCTACCGCGTCTGGCGTGCCGGAATCCGGCAGCGAATTAGGGCGATCCACAAAAGAAAACTCCTCGGCGACGCAGCAAATCTGGCATCGCCAAGGGGGAACAAGCCGCCCTCATTGAATTGTTGATTCCTGCTGTTCGATACCGTCGAGCACCGCAGAGTCGTTACACAGGCTCAGATATGCACATTTAGGCTTACCAGTTAGATACTGTCTTTCGTGAAATTCGCAATCGCACAATTCATTAGCGCTCTCTTGGATATGCGGTGCACGACGCCGCGCAGATCTCCGCGTACGCCGAGTAGCACCGAATCGGGTCCATGCCACACGGCCAACCTCAGGCCGTGATGCTGTCGCCACGGCCCGTGTAATGCATGTGGCCAAAGCCTACGGCCGTTTTGTTCAGCGAATAAGTCGGGTTGCCGGCGACGAGATCCGCGTTGACGGGAGGGTCGACCACCAGACCCTGGTTGTCACCGGTGTCGGCGATGTAGACCGTGCCGAACACGTCCAGGGCGACGCCCAACGGTCCGTTGAGCGAGACCGAGTCGGTATGCAACACGGTTCCGTTGGAGCTGGTGTCGATTTCGGCGATGCGATTGTTACCGGTATCGGCGATAAAGACGTTGCCCATGCGATCGACCGTGACCGCCTTGGGAGCGGAAAGGGTTACGCCGCCGAGAATCGAAGCAACCACGCCGGTAGTCGACCCCGATGCGACTGTAACGATGCGGTTGTTGCCGGAGTCGGCGATATAGAGTTTGCCGGTGACGCCCACGGCCAGACCGATCGGAGTGCTCAGCGTGGAGGCGCCGGAGGAGACTGCGACCGTAAGCGCGGCGGCCGCGCCGCCGGAGTTGACTTCGGCGACGCGGTTGTTGCCCGTATCCGCGATGAAGATATCTCCGGCCTGGTCTAGAGCCACGCCTTTCGGACCACTCAGCGTTACGCTGCCGGTGCTGATCACCGAGCCGACCCCGGCCGCCGTGATCTCCACCACGCGGCTGTTTCCCGTATCCGCAACATAGAGGTTGCCGGAGCCGTCGATGGCGATTCCGTTTGGATTGCTCAATGCCGGGCTCAGGCCGGTGATGGCGAGCACCGACGCGTCGCCCTGCGCATTCACCTCCACGATCCGGTTGTTGAGTGCATCGACAATGTAGCCGTCCCCCGCGGTATCCACGACGATGCCCGAGGGCGAACTCAAGGTGATGCCGCCTCCGGTATCGAGCGTCTGCACCAGACCCTGGAAGGTCAAACTGAAACTCGCCCAGGACAGACCCGGGAGCAGCAGGATCAGGAACCCCGGCGCCGCATATCGAACCAGTCGTCGACTCTGCCGCCGGACCCGCTCCGCATCCATCCCGATGATCGCTAAAATTAGAACGAACAAAAGAACCAGCCCAGAGACCACGCCATTCGCCGCCAGCAGGGCCGTAACCCAACGAGCGAGAATCCCTACGGTTGTAACTAAGAACAGGCTCACAATGGCGGTCGTTGCTTTGGACATGGCTGGGTTGTTCCTCGCATTCCCTATCGGAGGATTTCTGGTCAGCTTGAGTAGATTTTCGAAATGACCCACCAGGGAGGAAACGGGTAACGCTTTTGGGACTGTGGCACTGTCAGAACCGCCTGGCGGCCCGGCGGCTTATCGTCTTACGCGATCGTTCTTAAGCAATCATTCTTACGCAATCATTTTTTTACGCGACCGAAGTCCCACAGCCGATCTGTAAACTTCTGAGAGATTTCTAGTGTGCCTCCGCGGTCGGGTGCGAACTTATGCTCGCGTCGTTCATTCTCGTTGTGAGGTATGAACCCGGCTTCGCTACGCGTAGATGAAGGGCCGCTCTTCGCGGCTGGTCCAGAAGTAGGCGAGGATAATCACACTTGCGACGGCGGCATAGGCGCACCAGAGCGAAGTGAAGGCGTAGCGTTTGAACTCCATTACGGCCAGGAGTATTGCCAGATTTGCGGCGCCGAAGACGACCATCATTTTGATCTTTGAGAAAAACAGCGAACCGCAGGTGGCGATCACATACAGGAAGGCGACCAAGGTGTTGTTGGTTGCCTGATTGATGTAGACGATGCTGTTTCCCTTGATGTACAGCTGCAAAGGAAACGCCGTCAAAGCCCACAGGATGTAGAGCGTGGTTGCTCCGCCGAGCACAAGGAACGGCAGCATGTTCCGGCGGCTCTTCCCGTTGGGCTCGAATAACATCACGCTTAGCGGCAGGAGAAAAGGCAGGAGTCCCTGCGCATACAACATGAAGGCTGCACCCATATCGTGCGCCACTGCGGGGGAGAGAATTCCATCCAGTCCCAGCCACACGAATCCTTCGATGAACTGATGAATGGCGAACAGCACAGGCAAAGCCGCAAAGAGCAATTCGCGCCTGTGTTTGACTTTGGTGAGAGTGACTACGCCGACGGCACCCAGAACTCCGCTGCCGACAAAGTTCGCTGTGGCTGAAAAACACATGGATCGTCCTTTCGATTGCAAAGATTACACCGATAGTCGCGGAAGGTGAAACATTTCTCATCCGGGATTCGGATTTGCCGCATAACGGGCTCGAGAGTGGGGGCGCGGCCATCCATTGCGCCGTGAGATGGTCGCGAGAACGTGGGACGATCCCCTTCGTAAGCTGCGCTCTCGACGCGATCTGCGTCACAATCGCCGAGTCATGCCATGCGGCCGGGCTTTCGAGCGGAGGATTTCGTGAAAGCATCGCGCCTCATTGGCATTGTTCTCGCGATGGCATGTGCGGCTGGTTATGCAGTCTACCGCGAGGTCGGGCGGGTTGGCTCCGCGAGCATTGCTTTGCACCCGATCGCGTTGCACGTAGCGAACCGACCGCCATTCGTTCATAGCGATCTGGTTCAGGCTTTTCCCGAGCGAACGCCATCGCAGGTTGCAATTCTTCTGACCATGCCGGATGAAAACGGGGAGTCGCCGGTGCGGTGTTTGCAGGCTATGGGGATTCCGTTTCTTGTGACTCGCGATCTTGCGACGGCTCTGCGTCACAAGCTGCTCCTTCTTTATCCAGAGGTCGACGCCGGAACTTTCGACGCGGCCCAGGTCAAAACGATCTCAGATTTCGTGTCCCACGGCGGCGTGATCTTTGCGCAGGATGTTTTCTGGGGTGGTTTCAAGCCTCTGTTCGGTTTCGACGATGTCATCCCTCTCCGCACTCGCCACAAGATCTCCTTTGATACAACAGATCCTTCGGATCCACTGTTGCGGTACTTAAACCGGCCAGCGGAAAAGGAGGCGCCGCTCGGTTCGGCGGCAATCAATGAGGTCATCTGGAGCAACGGCTACAAGGCGTCAGCGGGCGCGCGAGAGTTGGCGCGATTCGAAGACGGCTCCGCGGCAGTTCTCAGAAGTGACCTGGGACGAGGCCATACCTACCTGATCGGAGTCGCGTTGAATGATGTCGTGTTGCGCAACCAGCAGAATCGGGATTACGAAGCTCAGCGAATTTATGTCAATGGCTTCGAGCCCGGAACGGATATATGGCTCCTATTACTGCGGGCCTGGTACGAAGCGTATTCCGACAGCGGTGTTCGACTGGGCACGATTCCGCAGGGCAAGCGCTCCGTCTTGATGCTCTCGCACGACGTCGACTGGGAGTATTCGTTCAAGCCGATGCTCGCATTTACCGAGTTCGAAAAAAGCGCAGCCACTTCCAGCACGTTTTTTGTGCAGACCAAATACCTGGATGACGTAAACAGCCACGCCTTTTTCTTTGGCCCGTCGCTGGATGTTTTGTGCGAGGTGCAGACGGGCAGCAGCGACATCGAAAGCCACACAGTGATCCACTCGAAACTGTTCAATAAAGTGCCGCTCGGAACTGGAGAGGAACAGTATCCCAGCTATCGTGCGCGCGCCACAACCGATAATGCGGCGCAGGGTGCAACTGCGCTGGGAGAGGTCTGCGTAAGCAAGAGCCTGATCGACGGCGAGCTACCCGGACATGACACGATCTTTTTTCGCGCGGGCCATTTGCGAGTGCCGCCTTTTCTTCCCGAGGCGCTGGTGCGCTGCGGATATGAGTTTGACTCATCCTTTACCGCCGGAGATGTACTTACAAACTTTCCTTACATACTAGATTTTGATCTGGGATTGACCGAGCCCTCGACGATCTTCGAGTTTCCCGTCACCTTCGAAGATGAACAACTCCCGCCGCTTGCTGAGCGTATTCCAGCGATGGTGGACGTGATTGAAGCGAATGCGGAGAACGGAGCGCCGTCGGTGATTTTGATTCATAGCAACAACGCCAAAGACAAGCTCGCAGCGGAGCGCGAGCTGCTGGCCCGGCTGCCGAAGGATATTCTGGTCGAAAACATGACGGAATACGCGCGCTTCTGGAAAGCCCGGAGCCGAGTGCGCTGGGTGCCGCGGCCGACGGCTGGCGGCGACCAGATTGAAATTAACTCAGAGCTTCCTCTCGCGGGACTGACTCTGGTTTCGCCGCGCAGGATTCAAAATGCCTCGGGAACTCCGGGAATTCGCTGGACCGATCATGAAGTGATTCTTCCCGACCTCGCTGCCAACTCCCGAGTCCTCATTCGTCTCACCTACTCGCAAAAATAGCTTCCTTCGCCTCGCAACGATCTTGCTTTCTTTCCTTCAGGCGAGGTTACTCCAGTCACCTGTTTGGGTGAACGATTCCTACCGATGTTCAAAGTGTTGCTGAGTCCAAGGGAGTTGTGTAGCCGCGTTGCCTGCGCGTGGCTCAACCTGAAATTTGTGCAGTCTCTGACGGAGGGGAGCGCGTTGCATCTGTCGAGCAAATTTCTTCTCCGCCGCGTTGTTCTCCGCCGTGGGCTGGCTGCAACGTCCTTGGTAATGCTCGCGTGCCTGTTGGCTTCACCGCTGGTTGCAGACGACGACTGGCAGCAACAGGTGCGCATTGCAGTCGAACGCCATGAAGTCGCCGCAGCGCTAGTTGTTGTGAATCATCGCCTGGCTGAGGCGCCCGACGATATGGAGGCCCATGCCTGGAGGGGACGGCTGCTCGCCTGGAGTGGCCACTGGCAGGAGGCGGAAGGCGATTATCGCCAGGTGCTGGGCAAGTTTCCGGGAGATGTGGATGTCCTCACCGGCCTGGCGGATGTTCTGGTCTGGCAGCAGCGATATTCCGAAGCTCTGGCAGTTCTGGAAGAAGCTCGAAGCCTGGCACCACGGAATCCGGAAATCCTGGTACAGCGGGCCAGAGTGCTTTCTCTGCTGCAACGCAACTCTGAGGCTCGAGCGCAGTTTCAGGCCGTCCTCGTGTACGACCCGACAAATTCCGCGGCGATTAATGGGCTGGCGAGTCTCACCGGCGCTTCGAAGTACGAACTTCACATCAGCGACGAAACAGATTTCTTCAACTACACCCAAAACGCTCAGGTCGAGACCGTTACGCTCACGGCGCACTGGAACGAGAAGTGGACTTCCGCATTCGGAGTGAGCCCGTACTATCTCTTCGGCGAAAACGCGGTGAAAGTGTGGGCTGAAGCTGCCTACCGCTTCCACCAGAATAATTGGGTGCGCGTTCTGGGCGCGGGAGCGAATCCACAAGACGTCGTGCCCGAGGGCGAGGTGCTGATCGAATATGGTCACGGATTCCGGTTTTCCAGTCCGTGGATCAATGGATTGGAAAGTTCTATTCAGGAACACTCTCTTTGGTACCGGGGCGCTCAGGTCCTCACGCTGAACACGAACCAGATTGCTTACATGCCCAGGGAGTGGACGTTGACGCTGTCAGTGACCGGGTCGCGCACGCGCTTTACCGACGGCGAATCCGATTGGGTTCCTTCGGGATCGACAAAATTGGGATTTCCGCTCGTCCGCAAACTCTCCGGCAGTTTGAGCTTCGCAGTGGGCGCTGAGAATTTTGCCCAGGTCGATCAGATTGGACGATTGTCGGCTCGCACCTACGTAGGCGGCCTGCGCTATCGTCTTGCCGAAAGTCAGGACATCAGCGGCTTCGTCGCCAGACAAGACCGCGAACATGGGCAGGAACAGACCAGCCTGGGGTTGAGCTATGGGCTCCGATTCTAGCTGGGTGCGAGATCTGGGGTTTGCCTGGCTGGTGGCCAGGGCGATTCTGTTTTCTCTGCTGGGAATCCTGCTGCTGGTGGGGATCATCGTCTTTCGCCGCTGGTATCGGGGGCGTTATTTCGGCCGGTTGAACCAACGCACCGTCGATCTTCGCGAACAGTGGGCCGACATCTTGTCGGGAAAAATTCCGGGGTCGGTGTGGCGTTTGAATGTTCTCGACTGCCAGATTGTGGAAGACATTCTGCTCGACAACATCGAAGTTTCCCACAAAGACCAGATGCCCGCATTTCTTGCGTGTCTTCGCAATAGCGGATTGCTCGACCTGCGCATTCACGAGGCGCGTTCCTCCGAGGGTTGGCAGCGGCGTTCGGTGCTGCTCAAACTGGGTCGCACTCGAGCGCCGGAAGCCGTACCAGCATTGGTCGAGGCGCTGGAATCTTCTTCCGAAGAGACGCGTGTCGCGGCAGTTCGGGGACTCGGCCGGATTGCCTCGTCCCAGGCTGCGTTGCCCCTGCTGGAGTCGTTCGTCGCCGAGGGCCTTCGCGTTCCTGAACATACCCTGAAGAATGCTCTGTTGAGTTGCTGCCGCGAGGAGCCCGGAGTTCTCATTCCATATCTGAATCGTGCGAGCGGGCCAGCGCGAGAGTTGATCGCGCGCGTCCTGGGAGAGCTGGCGAATCCGGGCCTCGGCGACGAATTGCTGGTTCTGGCTGCGGACGCTCTACCTGAGGTTCGCGCATCGGCAGCGCGAGCCCTGGGAAAAGTCGAGCCGGAAACTTCGTTTCCCGTGCTGTCGACGTTGGCGGTGGATAAAGAGTGGTTCGTACGTCTGCGGCAGTGATCGCCCTAGGTTCTCTCGAGCACGCCGGAAAGATTCCCGTGCTGTTGCGTGCGCTGTGCGACCCGAATCGTCACGTAAGGCAAAGGGCCGCATGGACGCTGGCCCGCATGCACCAGGGGAAAGAAGACATTCTCGAGAAGGTGGTGGGTACGCAAGACAACTACGCCTTGCAGGCGTTTCTGTCAGAGCTGGAACGCTGCGGTTCCTTAGACGCGGCCTTGGATCGGTTGGGGAGCATCGTCGACCGCGAGCGCGGAGCTGCCAATGTCGAAGATGTCGCTGCGGTCGTCAGGGAACATTTCGCGACGCCCGGCAAGGTTGCGGCGGCGGCTGCGGGAAAGCCGTGATGCTGCGTTTCCTCGAAATCTCGAATGACACTTTTTTCGTCTTTTACCTCGTCTCAAACCTGATCAACCTGGCGCTGCTGATCATCGCGATTTACAAGAACACGATCCATCGGTATCGCCTGGAGGGTATCCGGCTCGAGGGCATCCAATCGTCTCCATTTACGCCACCCATCAGCCTGCTGGTGCCAGCGCACAACGAGGAATTGTGCATCGTGGATAACGTACGGTCGTTGCTCCGGCTGGATTACCCGCAACTGGAGGTCATCGTGGTCAATGACGCGTCGAGCGACCGCACCATGGAGGAGCTGCGGGGCAGTTTCGAGCTCCATCGTTCTCCGATCCTCTATATAGCGGAGATTGAAACGGCACCGGTAATCGGGATTTATCGCAGCAACATGCATCCGCAGTTGCTGGTGCTCGACAAGAAATCGGCGGGATGCAAAGCCGACGCGATTAATGCCGGGATTAACGCCGCCAGCAGTCCGTACATTTGCGTTGTGGATGCCGACTCGATTCTGGAAAAAGATTCTCTCTCCCGGATCATGGCCGGGATCATCTCCGACCCGGAGCGAACCGTCGCAGTCGGAGGGATTGTCCGCATATTGAATGGATCGATCGTGCAGGGAGCTGAATTGAAAGAAGTTCGACTGCCAAAGACCCATATCGAAATGCTGCAAGTCATCGAGTACCTGCGCGCGTTCCTTGTAGGTCGCGAGGCATGGGCCGCATTTAATCTCCTGCCTATTATTTCTGGAGCGTTCGGCATCTTCCGGCGCGATCTATTGTTGAAGATTGGCGGTTTTCGGGCAGATGCAGTGGGAGAAGACTTCGACCTGATCGTCCGCCTTCATCGATACCTGCATGACGAGAAAATTCCTTATCACATCAACTTCATCCCAGACCCGACCTGTTGGACGGAGGCGCCGTCGGACTATAAATCGCTGGCCCGGCAGAGGGCACGCTGGCACAAAGGTTTGCTGGATACGCTCTGGTCGGCGCGCGACATGCTTTTCCGGAAGCGCTACGGACGCGTTGGCTGGATCATCCTGCCGTATATGTGGCTGTTTGAGTGTTTCGCTCCGGTGCTCGAATTGCTGGGCTACGGCACGATCATTCTTGCCCTGGCCGTGGGCGCGCTGAGTCAACATTTCTTCATTCAGTTTCTTTTGTTCGGATATGCATTTGCCACTCTGATCTCGGTCGGTTCCGTTCTGCTCGAGGAGATGAACTATCGCCGTTACAGTAGTTGGCGCGAAGTGGCCTGGCTGCTGATTTACTGCCTATTCGAGCACCTTCCCTACAGACAGATGACCATGTGCTGGAGACTGCGGGGAATCTGGGAATATCTGCGCGGCGATTTGAGCTGGCATCAGGTGAAACGCACCGGGACATCGGCGAGCGTCTAACCCTGAGGCGACTCGGCACGGCGAAGTTGGACTTATGCTGCTTTCTTCACGCTGCCTCCTCGTGCAATTGACCTTTGCCTGGATATCGTTCGTGGGCCAAGAGAAGCCGTGAGTTCGCAAAATAACTTTGCCTGACGAATGAGTTGGACCTTGGTTACAATCCACTGGACTGGCTGGTGTACCGCGTGTGTACTTCGGAGTACACTGCCGGAGCGGCGCTCAGGTCGAAACTTCTTCCAGCCTTTTCGCGACAAGACAACGCGAAGAGGTTCCGGCGTGAGCGAGGAGAAGACGAAATGGCGGACCCTGTAGTCCCCGGCGGAGCGCAGAGCCCGATCCCCGAACTCGATGTGCTCTGGATCACTGCCGGCCTGGGATGTGATGGCGACACCATCGCCATGACCGCGGCGACCCAGCCCAGCATTGAAGATATTCTTCTCGGATCGTTGCCCTGGATTCCGAAGGTGGCTTTGTACAACCCCTTTCTCTCCGCCAAAAATGGCGACGAATTCATGGCCTACTTCCATCGGGCCGCCGAAGATAATTCCGCCAAGCCGTTCATTCTGGTCATCGAGGGATCGATCCCAAACGAGCACAATAAGAAGGAAGGATATTGGGCAGCTTTCGGCACTGACACTAAGACGGGGCAGCCCATCCCGACCTGCGACTGGATCGACCGGCTCGCGCCGAAAGCATGGGCCGTAGTGGCTGCGGGCACTTGCGCGACCTACGGCGGTATTCACGCGATGGAAGGAAATCCGACGGGCTGCATGGGGCTTCCGGATTATCTGGGATGGCAATGGCGCTCGAAGGCGAATATCCCGATCGTGTGCGTTCCAGGGTGCCCGGTGCAGCCGGATAATTTCACTGAGACGCTTTTGTACTTGCTCTACATGGCGTCCGCTCGCGCGCCCATGATTCCGCTGGACGAGGCGTTGCGGCCGACGTGGCTTTTCGGCAACACAGTGCACGAGGGTTGTGACCGCGGCGGATTCTACGAGCAGGCGCAGTTTGCCGAGGAGTACGGCTCTCCTCTGTGCATTGTGAAGTTGGGATGTTGGGGGCCGGTGGTGCAATGCAACGTCGGCAAGCGCGGTTGGATGGGTGGGATCGGCGGCTGTCCGAATGTTGGCGGCATCTGCATTGGATGTACGATGCCGGGTTTTCCTGACAAGTTCATGCCGTTTATGAATCAGCCGCCGGGTTCTCTTTTGTCTTCGGCTGCGGTGCAAACTTACGGGCGGGCGATTCACGCCTTGCGCCGCTTCACGCAGTCCTCGATGAACAAGGAACCGAGTTGGCGCAAGCCAACGCGTTAGCGTGGAGCGGACACTCTTGTCCGTGTTTCAAGATCGCGATTGGGAGCGGGACGATGGTTTCGTTTTCGTGGCCGAGCAACGCGAATGTCATTCCCGATGGCCGTTCCCCTGAGGATGCGGAGCCGGAACTGACTCCTCCCGAGGCTGAGCAGATTCTCCAGGGCTTAGCCGGAATCTTCAGCCAATATAATCCAGCCGTTGCCCGACACCTCGTGTATCCCCCCGAGCGGCCGGCCTCGGCATGGTCCGAAGATGCTCTCCTGCCGAATCTCGAAGCCAGGTACCGCGCTCTGGTCGAACAGATTCCAGCCGTAGTTTTTATGGCGTATCTCGATCGCGGCATCGGAGAGGCTTACGTCAGTCCGCAGATTGAAGCGGCGCTTGGTTTTTCACAGGAAGAGTGGCTGGAAGATCCAGTGCGCTGGTACAGCCATATCCATCCCGAAGACAAGCACCGCTGGAGTACAGAAGCGGCGGAGATGTTTCTCACCGGCAATCCGCTGCGCTCTGCCTATCGCGTGGTGGCCCGCGATGGACGGGTGATCTGGTTCCATTGCGAAGCCAAGATGATCCGCAAAGAAAGCGGCGAGCCGTGGTTCATTCACGGCGTGGGCTTCGATATTACCGATCTGAAGCAGACCGAAGAGGCGCTGCAGGAAGAACGCAACGTCGTCTCCGCAATTCTCGATACGGTTGGCGCGTTAGTCGTGGTGCTCGACCCCGAAGGGCGCATCATCCGCTTCAACCGCGCCGGAGAGCAGTCCACCGGATATTGTTCCGCCGAGGTGGCGGGGCGCAGGATCTGGGATCTGTTCATGGTTCCGGAAGAGGTGGAAGGTTTCAAAGCGGTTTTCGAACGGCTCTCCCGCGATCAACGGCCCAGCGATTATGAGGGCTATCTCGTGAGGCGCGACGGCGAACGCCGCCTGATTGCCTGGTCGAGTACACTGCTTCCGGGCCGCGATGGAAATCCAGCCTCCGTGATCGCAACCGGCATCGATGTTACGGAGCGAAAACATCTGGAGAAGACAATCCTTGAAGTAAGCGGCCGTGAGCAACGGCGCATCGGACAGGATCTGCATGACGGGCTGGGCCAACATCTTACCGGCATCGCTTTTATGACTAAGGTGCAGGAACAGAAGCTGATGGAAAAAGGCCTGCCGGAGGCCGACGATGCCGGGAAGATCGTCAATCTTGTGAATGAGGCGATCCACAAGACGCGTGAACTGGCGCGCGGACTGCTTCCCGTGGTGTCGGATGCGCAGGGGTTGATGTCGGCCTTGCAGCAATGGGCGGGCGAAGTCGAGGATTTATTTTCAGTCAGCTGCCGCTTTCAATGTTTTACTCCAGTGTTGATCCATGACGACACGGTCGCCACCCATCTCTACTATATTGCGCGGGAGGCTGTGAACAATGCGATCAAGCATGGCCACGCCCGCCACATCGTGATTCGTCTGGCTGCGGTCGAGCGTCAGGGCGCGCTTACCATCCAGGACGATGGCCACGGAATCGGCAACACCACTCCCGGAAATAAAGGTATGGGGCTTCATCTGATGCACTACCGGGCCCGGATGGCGGGAGGCTTGCTGGATATTCAGCGCGCAGCCATTGGGGGAACAATGGTGACATGTTTGTTTCCCGTCGTGTCCCCCGACGGAACGCAGGAATGACGCAGAATATGCAGGTGACACACAAGTCGCAAAACCACACGATCGCGAAGAGAAGAATTCTGGTCGTGGATGATCATCCGATCGTGCGGCAAGGGCTGGCGCTGATGATCAACCGGGAGCCCGACCTGGTGGTCTGCGGTGAAGCCGAAGAAGCAATGGGAGCGATGCACGTCCTGGCCTCGTCACACCCCGACGTGCTGATCGTCGACATTTCGCTGAACGGCCCCGACGGCATCGATTTGCTGAAGAATATACGGATCAGCCATCCCACTTTGCCGGTACTGATCCTCTCCATGCATGATGAGTCGATCTACGCCGAACGCGCCCTCCGCGCCGGAGCCAATGGCTACATCATGAAGCAGGAGGCCACGGAAAATGTGCTGGTCGCGGTGCGCCGCATTCTGAGTGGCGAGATTTATGTGAGCGCACGCATTGCCAACCAGATGCTCAAGCACTACATCACCGGCTCCGGCACTCTGCGAAACTCTTCGATCGCAGACCTCAGCGACCGCGAACTGGAGGTCTTTCGGCTGATCGGCGAAGGTCATGGCACCCGGCAAATTGCGGAAGAATTGCACCTCAGTATCAAGACCGTCGAATCGTACCAGGCCCACATCAAAGAAAAGCTGTCGTTGCGCAGCGCCCGCGAACTGATGCAGCGCGCCATTCAGTGGAATATGAACGAAAAAGCTGTGTGACTGCTTTTCCTTCTTCCTGCTAACTGCTAAAGCGTTACTCTCTCGACATCAGGGAAACCCTGATCCGAAAAATAGTGCTTCCCACCAAAGTAATAAGTGGTGTGCCCGCTTGTCAGTACCCCCCATCATTGTTGATCCTGTCGCCGTACATTTCTGAGTCCCAGTCGGGAAGTTGTTGGAATGCAGAGCGGCTCTGTGGGGCTCTCTGTGTGCTCCCGTCTGCGGATCATTAAAGAGTTCGTGGGCCTCTGGTCTTTATGTCTACGAGTTCGTCTGGGAAGGAGAACGCATGGCATCGGAAACAGTTCCTTACGGTCGCGTAACCCAAAAACCATCGCCGGTCGCCGAGGTGCACATCCTCTGGATTACGGCCGGTCTCGGCTGTGACGGAGATTCGGTCTCGGTAACCGCAGCCACTCAGCCCAGCATCGAGGACGTTCTTCTGGGAGCAATCCCCGGACTTCCGAAGGTGCACCTGCACAATCCAGTCCTTGCCTATGAGAACGGGGATGACTTTCTGAAGTTCTGGTACATGGCCGAAAAGGGGCAACTGGAGCCGTTTGTGCTTGTGGTGGAAGGCTCGATCCCGAACGAGAAGATTAAAAAGGAAGGATATTGGGCGGGTCTGGGAACGGACCCGAAAACCGGCCAGCCGATAACCACCAACGAGTGGATCGACCGACTCGCTCCGAAGGCACTGGCAGTCGTCGCCTGCGGCACTTGTGCGACTTACGGCGGAATTCACGCCATGGAAGGCAATCCCACAGGAGCGATGGGCCTAGCCGACTACCTCGGCTGGGATTGGCGGTCCAAGGCTGGTCTGCCCATCGTCAACGTTCCCGGATGCCCGGTGCAGCCCGACAACTTCATGGAGACCGTGCTCTACCTGCTGTATCAGGTGGCGGGACTCGCGCCGATGATTCCGCTGGATGATCAGTTGCGCCCGACGTGGCTGTTCGGCAAAACGGTTCACGAAGGCTGCGATCGCGCCGGCTATTACGAGCAGGGCGATTTCGCCGAAGTGTACGGTTCGCCGAAGTGCATCGTGAAGCTGGGATGCTGGGGCCCGGTGGTGAACTGCAATGTTCCGAAGCGTGGATGGATGGCCGGAATCGGCGGCTGCCCCAACGTGGGCGGCATTTGCATCGGCTGCACGATGCCCGGCTTCCCCGACAAATTCATGCCCTTCATGGATGAGCCGCCCGGAGGGAAAGTTTCCAGCGCGGCCGTAGGCGCGTATGGCCGAGCCATTCGCGCCCTTCGGTCGATTACACAGTCGACGGTCAACAAGGAACCGAAGTGGCGTCATCCGCGCGCCGAACTTACCACCGGATACCACCCACGGTCGTACTGAGCGGGATCGTACTGAGCAGGCATTACCGAGAGACCACCGAGAAGGAAAAGGAGCGATCGAATGAGCACGATTACGGCGCCGACTAAAGAGGTTTCCGGAAAGAAGGGGAACCTGGTGGAAATGAACTGGGACCCGATCACTCGGATCGTGGGCAGCCTGGGCATCTTTACCAAGATTGATTTTGAGAACAAGCATGTGGTCGAGTGTCACAGCACCTCGTCGATTTTTCGCGGGTACAGCATCTTCATGAAGGGTAAAGATCCGCGCGACGCTCACTTCATTACCAGCCGCATCTGCGGCATATGCGGCGACAACCACGCCACCTGCGCCACTTATGCGCAGAACATGGCATTTGGCGTGAAGCCGCCGCCGATTGCCGAATGGATCGTCAATCTCGGCGAGGCCGCCGAGTACATGTTTGATCACAACATTTTCCAGGACAATCTGGTCGGCGTGGATTTTTGCGAGCAGATGGTCAAGGAGACTAATCCCAAGGTCTGGGCGAAGGCGCAATCGACGCCGGCACCGCACTCGAATCTCCACGGCTTCCGCACCATCGCCGACATCATGACCGCGCTGAATCCGTTTACCGGATCTTTCTATCGCGAAGCTCTGGTCATGAGCCGCATGACGCGCGAAATGTTCTGCCTGATGGAAGGCCGGCACGTTCATCCTTCGACTCTGTATCCCGGCGGCGTCGGCACCGTACCCACGATCCAGCTCTTTACCGATTATCTCGTTCGCCTGATGAAGTATGTCGAGTTCATGAAGAAGGTCGTTCCGCTGCACGACGATCTGTTCGACTTCTTCTACGAGGCGCTGCCGGGCTATGAAGAAGTGGGACGTCGCCGCGTTCTGCTGGCGTGCTGGGGATCGTTCAACGACCCCGACTATTGCGACTATCAGTACAAGAATATGACGGAGTGGGGACGCAAGATGTTTGTCACTCCGGGCATTGTGGTCGACGGCAAACTCGTCACGACCGACCTGGTGGACATCAACCTGAACATCCGCATCCTGCTGGGAAGTTCCTACTATGACGAGTGGAAAAATTCACAAACGTTTGTGAAGACAGATCCGTTGGGTAATCCAGTGGACAAAAATCACCCGTGGAATCAGACCACGATTCCGCGGCCGCAGAAGCGTGACTTCGGCGGCAAGTACACGTGGGTCATGTCGCCGCGCTGGCTCGACAAGCGCACCGGCGATCACCTGGCGATGGACACTGGCGGCGGCCCGATCGCGCGCCTGTGGGCCACCGCGCTCGCCGGCCTGGTTGATATCGGATATATCAAGGCCACCGGTCACAGCGTGAAGATGTATCTGCCGAAAACCACTTCGCTGCCCGAAGTCGAATTCGAATGGAAGGTTCCGAAGTGGAGCAACGCCATCGAGCGTGACCGCGCTCGAACCTACTTCCAGGTGTATGCCGCTTGCGCTGCGTTGCACTTCATGGAGAAGGCGCTGGCAGAGTTGCACGCCGGACACACCAAGACCTGGACGGAATTCAAGGTTCCGGAAGAAGCCATCGGCTGCGGCTTTCACGAAGCGGTTCGCGGCGTGCTCTCGCACCATGTGGTGATCAAAGAGGGCAAAATCGCCAACTACCATCCGTATCCGCCGACGCCCTGGAATGCGAATCCGCGCGACATTTACGGCACTCCGGGACCGTACGAGGATGCGGTCCAGAACACGCCGATCTTCGAGGAGAACGGCCCGGACAAATTCAAGGGAATCGATATCATGCGCGCGGTGCGCAGCTTCGATCCTTGTCTGCCGTGTGGTGTGCATATGTATCTGGGCAACGGAAAAGTGCTGGAGACGCATCATTCCCCAATGTTTGGCCTTCAGCCATAAGGCGTGTAGGAACGCAAACGCACCAATCGTAGAGACGTAGCTTGCTACGTCTCTACCGGCAGCGTAGAGGAAAGCATCCGATCGAGTCGCCGCCGGCAGAGACGTTGCAAGCAACGTCTCTACGACAACCTTTTACGAGGAGGACTGTGGCTGACGGTAGAGACTTTCGCGAAGACATCCAGCGGATCGGCGGGCTGGTTCAGGAAATAGAGTCGATCGCCGATCCTGCGATCCGAGCTTCCACCAAGGATCTGGTGCAGTCACTCATGGACCTGCATGGCGCGGCCCTCGAGAAAGCGCTCGAAATCGTGGCCGACGCCGCCGATGGAATGAGCATCATCGACCGGTTGGGCCGCGATTCGCTGGTGAGCAGCGTTCTGATTCTGTACGGACTTCATCCCGAGGACATCGAGACCCGCGTCGTGAGGGCCGTGGACCGGGTGCGGCCGCAGCTGCGAAAGCAAGGATGTGAGGTTGAGATGCTGGGCGTGGTCGACGGGGCGATCCGTCTGCGAGTCGAAACCGGCTCCCACACCTGCGGCTCGACGGCGAAGACCTTGCGGGCCACGTTGGAGGGAGCCATGTATGACGCTGCGCCCGATTTAGCTTCCGTGGTGATTGAGGGCTTTGAAGAAAAGCCGGCTTCGGGATTTGTGGCTCTGGACAAATTGATGGCCGGTCCGGTGAGATTGCCTGTGGTTCTGGAATCGCAGAGTGCGGACTGAGGAGAGAAGTAAGAGCTTTGAATGCTGCAACGATGAATTAAGAACCTTGAGTCGGAAATATGAGCGCAGGACAATTCACAGAATCCCTCGCCGGCTTTGGAACGCTGCGCCAGTTAGCGCGCCGCGAGCGTCCACTCGAACGATGCGAGTTATGCAGCATGGGCCTGCGCCCCGACCATCCGCACCTCATCGAAGTCGCACAGCGCAAGTTGCTCTGTACCTGCGAGGCTTGCGCAATTTTGTTCAGCGGGCAGGGCGTAAAGTTCAAACGCGTTCCGCGGCGCGTGCGCTCTCTTCCCGGCTTCAATCTGAGCGAAGCCGAGTGGAATGGCCTGATGGTTCCCATCAATATGGCGTTTTTCTTCCGAAGCAGCCTGGAGAACCGCGTTGTCGCGCTGTATCCAAGCCCCGCGGGCGCGACCGAATCGCTGCTGGCTCTTGAGTCCTGGAACGACATTGTTTCGCGCAACCCGATCCTGGGCGAGATGGAATCCGATGTGGAAGGGCTTCTGGTCAACCGGCTCGGCTACTCCCGCGGATATTCAGCGCCGCAATATTATCTGCTTCCCATCGATGAGTGCTACAAACTGGTCGGCCTGATTCGCCTGCATTGGAAGGGATTGTCGGGCGGGACGGAAGTGTGGAACGAACTCGGCGAATTTTTTAGCAGCGTGAAAGCGCGGTCGATCGAAGTCCCGGTCGAGGTTCCGGATGAGATCAAAGATGCGGCGGGGCCAGAAGAGAGATCGCATGCCTGATCTCAGTTTTCAGGTCGAGGGAGCGGAAGTTGTAACCAATGCGGCGTCGCCGTTGCTGGCCTTCAAACTTCGCCTAGCTGACGCGAACCCTGCGCAGACGATTCACACCGTAGCGCTGCGCTGCCAGATTCAGATCGAAGTCACGCGCCGCAAATATACGCCGCAGGATCAGGAGCGTTTGCTCGATTTGTTTGGCGAGCCCAATCGGTGGGGTCAGACCCTCCGCAGTCTCCTCTGGACTCACGCCAACCTCGTCGTGCCTTCGTTCAAAGGAACGACTCTGGTCGATTTGCCCGTGCCCTGCACTTTCGATTTCAACGTGGCTGCCACGAAGTATTTCGACGGTCTGGCCGACGGCGATGTTCCGGTTTGCGTGCAGTTCAGCGGTACCGTTTTCTACGCGAATGGCGAAGGCGGCTTGCAGGTCGCGCTTATTTCGTGGGACAAGGAAGCTCGATTCCGGCTGCCGGTAAAGGTCTGGCGCGAAATGATGCAGTCTTACTATCCCGATAGCGCGTTGCTGCGATTGCACAAAGATACCTTCGACCGCCTGTATGCCTACAAAGTGCAGCGCGGCATTCCGACCTGGGAAGAAGCGATCGAGAGCATCATTCCGGCGCAAGAAGAGGAAGAAGAGAAGGTGACGGGATGAATCTTGCGACGGCCGACAAGATCGCGAAAGCGGTGCTGTACGAGGGATACATGCTCTATCCCTACCGGCCGTCGTCGGTGAAGAATCAGCAGCGCTGGAATTTCGGCGTGCTCTGCCCGAGGTCTTACAGCGAGGCGCAGAACGGCAGTGACGCGTGGAGCATGCAAACCGACTGCCTCGTAGAATGCGGTTCGCTTACGGGCATTGAAGTTCGAGTGCGCTTCCTGCATTTGGTTGCGCGCTCGGTCGGCGAGTTGGCCGTCCCGATGAGCGAGGTGCAGCCTGGAGAAGTACCGGAGTTTCGCCTTGTGGACACGCTTGCGATGAATGGCCGCGTTTACCAGCCATGGCAGGAAGCGGTCGAGCGGGAAGTTGGTTTGCCCGTTTACAACGTGGGTGAGCTGATCGGCAAGCCAATTCTTCATGATTTCAACTTCTTGGCGGCAAAAAAGTTCGAGTACCTTCGCGACGAGCGCGAACAGATGGCCGGCATCATCGTGCGAGAAGGGACGATGATCAGTGGCGCCATTGAAGTCGTAGCCCAAGCTGTCGAGGACGCGGTGTTCAGAGTTACTGTGCTGATTTGCAATACAACGCCCTATGACGCGCCTGCGAATGCAACTCGCGACCGCGCGTTGTTGAGTTCCACAGTATCGACTCACACCATCCTCGGTGTGAAGGACGGCAAATTCGTTTCTTTGCTCGCGCCTCCCGAACGGCTTAGCGATGCTGCAGCGAACTGCAAGAACGTCGGCACTTGGCCGGTGCTGGTTGGCGAAGAGGGGCAATACGATACCGTGCTCTCCTCGCCGATTATTCTCTACGATTATCCGCAGATCGCAACTGAAAGCGCTGGCGACTTATTTGACGGCACCGAGATCGACGAGATTCTTTCGCTTCGCATCCTGACTCTGACTGACGATGAGAAGCGTGAGATGAGCGAGTCGGACGAGCGCGCCCGGCAGATGCTGGAGCGCACTGAATCCATGCCGCCGGAACAGTTCATGAAGTTGCATGGAGCTCTACGCGGACTTCGGCCGATCGACGCTGGTCTCGACACTAATGGTGAGGAGAGGCGATGAACGAGTGGGAGTGGCAGCTCCTCGAAGACAAGACCGCGCTCGATCATCTGGAAGTCTCCGGAGTCGAGGTCAAGCCTGGGAGCCGAGTGCGGCTGCGTCCGCGTCCCGGCGGCGATGTGATGGACATCGCGCTGAGCGGACAGACTGCGACCATCGAATGCATCGAACAGGACTACGAGGGCAAGCATCATATCTGCGTGGTTCTGGATGACGATCCCGGAAAAGACATGGGCATGCTTCGCCAGCCGGGGCACCGTTTTTTCTTCGATGCCGAAGAAGTCGAACCGCTTTCGCCAGATGAGGGCGCTCGAACTGTTACGACCGCGATGCAGACCATTCTTGTCGCGGGAATTGGCAACATCTTTCTCGGGGATGACGCATTTGGGGTGGAAGTAGTCCGCCGCCTTGCGACCCGGCAACTGCCTCAGGCAGTACGCGTGACCGATTTTGGCATCCGCGGATTCGATCTGGCCTATGCCCTGCAGGACGGCTACGAAACCACGATCCTGGTCGATGCTTGTCCGCGCGGGCAGGCTCCGGGCACGTTGTATGTGATCGAACCGGACTTAGAATCCATGGGCGAATCTGTGGCTTCGCAACCGGTAGCTGATGCCCACGCTATGAACCCGGTCAGCGTGCTGCGCATGGCTCAGGCGATGAATATCGAAGTAAAGAACCTTCTGCTTGTTGGTTGCGAGCCGGATACTCTCGGGAGCGAACAAGGCCAGATGGGGCTTAGCGCTCCGGTCGAGAGCGCGGTAGACGATGCCGTCAAGCTGGTCGAGTCGCTGATTAGCAAGATTCTGGATCGAAGCCTGACGAAGGGTGAGTCGAGTTCAACGTTATGAATATTCTGCGGTGAAAGGGAGATTGTATGGCGGCGGAAAACGGGAACGGAAACAGCAGCGACTTCAACGACAAAGACACACTATTCATGCTGAGCGGAGTGGCGCTGGTGGTGTTCGGAGCGGGACTGATTCTCTCCAATCCGATCGCGCGACGCTATCTCGGCCAGTTCGGAGTTGGAAATCTGGCCCAGGCAGCATTGCCGGATCTGGACCGGTACCTGAAACTGAGATCGATGTAGAAAGGCGGGCCAGGGAGAGATCGAATCATCGGGGGGAGGCGGGACGTGAATCAACAAGATCGGCGCGGTCCCGGAGGAAGACGTCGATGGTACCGACGAGCGTTGCCGGGTTTCGCTATGTGATCGACACGCGGGCAAGCCAGTTCACAGTACAGGCGTTTGCCAGCGGCCTGATTGCAGCCGTCGCCCACAGTCCGAAGATTGCGATTCGCGACTGGACCGGTGCGATTCAGATGTCTTCCGGTTCGCTGGAAAATGCCTGGCTTCAGGTCCGGGTGAAGGCAGCTTCTCTGGAGGTTCTCGACGAACTCCGCGACGCCGATCGCCGGGAGATTCATCGCGTAATGAACAAGGAAGTTTTGGAGACGGCGCAGTTCCCGGAAGTTTTGTACGAAAGCTCCGGGATCAAAGTCGAGAACTTGAAGGGGGATGTTTACCGCGTTCAGGTGCACGGAAGACTGACCCTTCATGGAAATACCAATGAACATACGTTCGTGGCGCAGACGGCCTTCGGAGTTGACACCGCTCGCGCTTACGGCGACTTTACCTTGCGGCAGAGCGACTACAACATTCGGATCGCGTCGGTCGCGGGCGGCGCTTTGAAACTGCAGGATGAATTGAAATTTTCTTTCTACGTGGTGGCACGTAAGCAGGGGTGAACCGAAAGCAAATGCTTCACCGGAACAGCTGAGTTCCCAGGAGGTTTTTTTAGTGCATTACGCGATCGAAACCACGAGAACTCCGGAGGGCGTCACGGTCCGCTACAACATCGAGACCAAGGGAAGTACCTTTACTGCGCGGGCCTTTGCCACAGGGTTACTCTCGGCATTTGCTCATAACCCGACGATCTCCATTCCTGATTTCGAAGGCGAGGTCCTGCTGAGCCCTGACGTAGTCGACGAAAGCTCGCTGCGAATGGTCGCTCATGCGGCATCGTTGACCAACACGGACGACATCAGCGCGAAAGATCGCGACGAAATCAACCGCAGGATGCGCGACGAGGTTCTCGAATCCGATTCCTTTCCCGACATTGTTTACGAGTCTTCGCGGATCTCCGCCAGCAAGACGGGCGAAGGGCAATATTCGGCGGCAATCACAGGCGAGCTCGGTATGCATGGAGTCAAACGTAACCAGCCGATTTCGGCCCGCATTTCAGTGAATGGAGACACACTCCGGGCGACGGGAGAATTTTCCGTACGCCTTAGCGATTACGACATTCGTCCAGTCACGGCGGCCGGAGGATCGATCAAGCTCAAAGATGACCTTAAACTTTCGTTCGATATTTCAGCTCGTAAGCAGGCCTGATTCGTGCCGGGCTCCGGACGCTCGAAGATGAAGCGGGATGATGCAGATCGCGAAGTCGCGGGAGGATGCCAAATGTGTCTAGCCATACCCGGAAGGATCGTTGAGATCGCTTCCGAGAATCAGGATTCCGCGCTCGTGGACGTGGTCGGAGTTCGGCGCCGGATTGATCTCGGCCTCTTGCACGATGACAAGCCCGCGCCCGGCGACTGGGTGCTCATTCATGTCGGCTTCGCCATGAGCAAGATCAGCGAACAGGATGCGGCGGACCAGATGAGCACGCTGAGGATGCTGGGAGAGATCGACGGGGCCATGCAGGAAGTCCAGGGATATGGACTCGAGGACGTGAACTGACGCTTGCCAGCGTCCAGCCCGCAGGAAGGGAAGAGCGTGAGATTCGTTGACGAGTTCCGCGAACCGGAATTGATTTCGAAGACAGCGGAAGAAATTCGCCGTCTCGCCGGGACGCAGCGCCACTACCGCATGATGGAAGTTTGCGGCGGACACACTCATGCCATCTATCGTTTTGGTCTGAAGGATATCCTTCCGGAAAATATCGAATTGATTCACGGACCTGGCTGCCCGGTCTGTGTTCTTCCCATGGGGCGAATCGATGACGGCCTTGCCATCGCGCAACAACCGGACGTGATCTTTGCCGCCTTCGGCGACATGATGCGCGTGCCCGGAACCCAGGGAAGTCCGCTGGAGCACAAGGCCCGCGGCATGGACGTTCGCATCGTTTACTCGCCTTCCGACGCGCTCAAGTTGGCCCGCCTCAATCCTGAAAAGCACGTGATGTTTTTCGCCATCGGCTTTGAAACTACGGCACCATCGACGGCGCTAACCATGATGCGCGCCAAGGCGGAGGGCATCCGCAACTTCTCGGTATTTTGCAACCACGTCACGATCATCCCGGCCATCCGCGCGATTCTCGATTCTCCCGACATGCGGCTCGATGCTTTTATCGGCCCGGGCCATGTCTCGACTGTCATCGGTTGCCGACCTTATGAATGGATCGCACAGAACGAGAGCAAACCCATCGTAGTCTCTGGCTTCGAGCCGCTCGATATGCTGCAATCCATTGTCATGCTCCTGCGACAATTGAGAGCGGGCGAGGCCAAGGTTGAGAATCAGTACAAACGCGTGGTTCCCTGGGAAGGTAATCGTGCCGCGCTCAAGGCCATGGCTGAAGTTTTTCAGCTGCGCCCGTATTTCGAGTGGCGTGGACTGGGATTTATCTCGCAGTCGGCACTGCGGATCAATGACAAGTATGCCGAATTTGACGCCGAGCAGCGCTTCGAGGTTCCCGGCATTCGGGTCACTGATCCTAAAGCCGCGCAGTGCGGCGAGGTGCTGAAGGGCGTGTTGAAGCCGCATCAGTGTAAACTCTTTGGCCGCGAGTGCACCCCGGAGCATCCTGTCGGCGCACTCATGGTGTCATCGGAAGGATCATGCGCCGCCTATCACAACTACGAACATCGCAAGGCAGCAATGGTGAGTCTGGGTTCGATCGCTTGAGGCTTGAAGCTTCGACCGCTCCGGCTGCCGTGGTGTCTGACTCCGCTCCCACGCGTTTCCGCGATCCGCAAATCGAAATGGCGCACGGAGCGGGAGGGAAAGCCAGCCGTAAGCTGGTCGAAGGTCTCTTTGCTCCGTTGCTGTTTGGCGCCGCGCCCGGCCCGCTGGGAGATGCTGCCCACGTGGATCTCAACGGTACAACGGTTGCGATCACGACCGACAGTTTCGTGGTGAAGCCGCTCAGTTTTCCGGGTGGATCGATCGGTGAGCTTGCGGTCAACGGAACCGTGAACGACCTTGCGGTTTCAGGCGCGAAGGCGGAAGCTCTCGTGGTGAGTTATGTGCTCGAGGCCGGGCTGCCAACGCCCATTCTCGAAGCCGAAGTTCGAGCCATGGCGAAAGCCGCGCGGGACGCGGGTGTTCGCATCCCCGCGGGTGACACAAAAGTCGTTGAACACGGCAAAGCCGACCAGATGTACATCACCACGACTGGCATCGGCCGATTGCTGCGTGGAGTGAATGTCGATCCTCGATCGGTGCGTGTGGGCGACAGGATTCTGCTTTCCGGTCCGATCGGCGATCACGGCATTACCATCCTGCTGGCCCGCGGAGAGCTTGATCTTGAAGCTGACCTTCGTTCTGACACGCGCTCCGTCTTGCCTCTGGTCGAGACTCTCATACATGCGGCGGGACCGGGCATTCGCTGGATGCGCGATCCAACCCGCGGTGGCGCCGCGACATCTCTGAATGAGCTGGCGCGCGATTGTGGACTCGGAATGGTTCTTTTTGAAGATCAGATTCCGGTGCGCGATACGGTGCGCGGGGCGTGCGAGTTGCTGGGGCTTGATCCGCTGCACATCGCGAACGAAGGCCAGTTCCTGGCGGTGGTCTCGCCGGAATACGCGGACGTGGCGATCAATGCGCTTTGCCTTGCACCCGGAGGCAGCGAAGCGCAGGTCATCGGCGAAGTCCGCGAGCAACCCGCCGGCGCTGTGCTGGTCACGACCCTCTATGGCGGCAGCCGGATCGTCGATATGCTCGTCGGCGATCCGCTGCCGCGAATTTGTTGACGATCTGTTGACGACGAGATATGCAGACCACATCGCAGCTTGCGGCCAACCTTCTTACGGCCAAGATTGAAGAGCGCCTGCTCGAACGCAACCAGGTGTTCGAGCGTTTCTTCACGCGCGAAGCGCCGCGACTGGCCGAAGCCTGCCGCGAAATGTCGGAGCGATTCCTTCGCGGAGGGCGGCTCCTGGCCTTCGGGCGCGGACCGTATGCTACGGATGCGCAGCACGTGTCGGTGGAGTTTGTTCATCCCGTAATTGTAGGCAAGCGCGCGCTTCCGGCCCTCGATCTGTCAGTTCTCTTTCGACCGTGGCTGCAGGCGATTCTTTGTCGCGAAGATATCGTCATGGGATTCGGCCCGCCCGAGGGCGATCCCGAGGTTTGGGCGACGCTTCAGGAGGCGCGGCTGCAGGGTGCGATGACCTTTGCGCTTCCTGGCTTCGAGGGTTCTTACGCAGCAGATGCCGCTACGCAGGATCCGTTCATGCATCAGGAAATGACCGAGACTCTCTATCACACGCTGTGGGAGACCGTGCATGTTTTCTTCGAGCATCGCGAACTCGGCCATGATGTGGGAGAGTCAGGATTTCTCTATCCATTTCTAGGGATGGAAAAGCAACCAAGCGACGACCTGACGGCCGAGGTCGCCTCTTCCATCCTGATGAAAGTGCGAGACGACGCCAGACTTCGAGCGCAGGTGGCGGCTGAAGAGGCTGAGCAGGTCGGCAGCACAGCGATGGCGATACACGAGCGGCTCGGGGCCGGGGGAAAGCTCATCATCTTCGGCAACGGCGGTTCCGCGACTGACGCCAACGATTTCGCAATCGATTGCGTGCTGCCGCCGCAGGGCTATGAATCCGTCCCTGCGGTTTCACTATCTCTGGAGCCGGCGAACATCACTGCCGTGGCCAACGACATCGGCACCGACGCGATTTTTCTTCGCCAGTTGATTGCGCAAGCTCGTCCTGAAGACGTTGCCATCGGCATTTCCACCAGCGGCGGATCGCGCAACATCATCATGGCGCTGGAAGAGGCTCGGAAGCGGCGTCTGCTGACTGTGGCGCTGCTCGGCTACGACGGAGGCGAGATCAAGCGCAAGCGACTCGCCGACTTTCCCGTAGTCGTGAACTGCGATTACATTCCGCGTATTCAGGAAGTGCAGGCGTCGATCTACCATGTCATCCGCGAGTCGCTGCACTTGCTGAACCAGATTCATTGAATCAGGAGGTCTTGTGCCGTGGCCAGGCTTGAACTCTACGGAGCGGCCCGCTGTCCGCATACAGGCGAAATGCGCGACTGGCTCGAGTGGAAGCGCAGCGAGTTTGTTGAATACGACGTGGAAGCCGATCCCGCCGCCCGCCGGCGCATGCGTGAAATTTCAGGCGGGCAGCGCACGGTACCCATCCTCGTCGAAGACGGCAAAGTGGTGCAGGTGGGTTGGCAAGGACACGGCTGTATCGTTGACGAATAGGCAACGACGAGTAGCCGACGCAGACAACGAATTGAACGAAGATGGCGAGCGCTTGTTCCATACGGGTTCGCGGCGTAGTGCAGGGCGTGGGATTCCGTCCATTCGTCTATCGGCTGGCCTGCGCCAACACGCTGAATGGGTGGGTCTTGAACGCGGAAGAAGGCGTTCAGATTCACATCGAAGGCGCTGAGACGGGGCTGAAAGCTTTTGTTCGGGACTTGAAAGCGCAGCCTCCGCCTGCGGCCAGCATCGCAGAAATCGACGTGCAGCCTGCGGAATTAGAAGGCTGGCAAAAGTTTACGATCCGAGCAAGCCAGCAAAAGGATCATCCGACCGTCCGCATCTCACCGGATCTGCCCGTCTGCGCCGATTGCCTCAAAGAGCTTTTCGATCCCGCGGATCCAAGATATTTGTACCCCTATGTCAACTGCACGAATTGCGGGCCACGCTACTCCGTTGTGCAGGCTCTACCCTATGACCGCGGCAATACGACGATGAGGGACTGGCATCTGGACGATTATTGCCGGTCGGAATACGAGAATCCGGGGAACCGGCGTTTCCACGCGCAACCGGTTGCATGTCCGGCTTGCGGGCCCGGCTATTATCTTCACCCCAGTGTTCACTCTAAGGACGAGGCGGGAGGCGCGAGCGAAGACAGTATCCGGCGAACTGCGAAGACGCTTCGTGCCGGCGGGATCGTCGCGGTCAAAGGCTTGGGCGGTTATCACTTGGCCTGTGATGCCCGGAATCCCACAGCCGTCGCGGCTTTGCGGGATCGCAAGTACCGGAAGGAGAAACCTCTCGCCTTGATGGTGCGGGATGTCGAAATGGTTCGCAGGTTGGTCGAGCTTTCTTCGGAAGCGGAGGCATTGCTCACTTCGATTGCTCGTCCTATCGTGCTAGCGCCCGCAAGAGTCGAACTTACCGAAATCGCCCCCGGAAACAGTGAGCTCGGCGTGATGTTGCCTTACACTCCTCTGCACCACTTACTCTTCGCCGCCGGCGCTCCCGAGATCCTGGTGATGACCAGCGCGAATCGTTCGAGCGAGCCGATCGCATACGAGGATGACGACGCTCTGCGAAGTCTGGCGGGAATCGCGGATTCATTTCTCATGGGTCAACGGCCGATCGCCCGTCGTGTGGACGATTCCGTTGCGCGCATCGGTGCGTTTGGCCCCGTCATTCTGCGTCGCTCCCGTGGGTATGCGCCCGGAGCGGTCGCATCGATTCCTTTTGAGCGCCCCATTCTCGCGCTTGGCGCCGATCTGAAAAATACCATCACGCTGGTGGTGCAGGGCCAGGCTTTTGTCAGCCAGCACATCGGCGACCTGGACCACTACGAGTCGTTGCGGGCGTTTCATAACACAATCGGGGATCTCATCTCGATGTATGAAGTTCGCTGGGACGAGCTGCTTGTGGTTCACGATCAGCATCCACAATATTTCTCCACGGCTCACGCCGCCAGTCTTGAAGCGTCAGAGAAGTTGGCGGTGCAACACCACCGCGCTCATGTGGCATCGGTTCTCGCGGAGCGCGGCGAGTGGACGAAGAGAGTCGTCGGTGTGAGCTTTGACGGCACCGGATATGGAGACGATGGGACCATCTGGGGTGGCGAGGTTTTTGTGGGCAGCGTGCAGGAGGGTTTCGAGCGCGTGGCCCATCTCCGCGGAGCCACGCTCGCGGGTGGCGAAGCTGCGGCCCACCATCCGGTGCAGGCAGCGGCGGGGTTCCTCGCCCAAATTGATGACCTGCCGGATCTGTTCTCCACCCCGTTCTGCTTTCCCGATCGTTATAGAAAGGCAGTCGAGTTGGTACAAAAAGACGTACGCACTTTTGCCACGACCTCTGTGGGACGCCTGTTCGACGCGGCTGCGGCTCTTCTTGGCTTCACTCGGGGCATCACCTTTGAAGGACAGGCTGCGATGTGGCTGGAGCAACTCGCTCGCCGTACGCGTTTGACGGAGCCTTATCCTTTCCCACTCAGTGGTTGCGAGCTTGATTTTCGCCCGCTGCTACGGGCCGTTGCGCACGACCGCGCTCGCGGCCGTAATGCCAGTGAAATTGCGCGATCCCTCCAGCGTGGAGTTGCTCAGGGTTTGCGGGATGCCTTGCACGAAATTGCGACTCATCACGGTTTGGATACGGCAGTTCTATCGGGTGGTGTCTTCCAGAACGAGTTGCTGCTGGAAGACCTGAAATCTCTGCTGGACGGTTCGCTCCAGGTTTGGACGAATCATGCGGTCCCGCCCAATGACGGCGGCATCAGCCTGGGACAGGCGGCTTTGGCTGCGTTCGCGCAATTCCAAAGCAGCAAGCCCTCGGGAGAGCGCGCGACTGAGGCAGCACATGCATGAACTTTCGATCGCAATGAGCATCGTCGAACTTGCCGAGGAAGAAGCGGTGCGGCGAGGCGTTCAGGTTACAGCTGTGCATTTGAAGCTGGGAGCATTGTCGGGCGTGGTGAAAGAGGCTCTGTTCGCTAGTTATGAAATGGCCTGCGAGAGCACTCCGCTGCAAGGTTCTCAACTGATTGTCGAGGACATATCAGTTGTGATCTTTTGCCCCAGCTGCCGAGCGCAACGTCCGCTGGACTCGGTGCAGCTGTTTTGTTGTCCCGAATGCGGGACACCGTGCTCCGAGATTGTGCACGGAAGGGAACTCGAAGTGGTTGCATTGGAGATACAGGAATGTACCCTGAACCCCGTTTGATTGAAGTCCGCAAGAACGTATTGAAAAACAACGATGTGATCGCCCGCGCTCTGCGCGAACGCTTTCGCGCTGCGGGAGTCTTTGTGGTGAGCCTGGTTTCAAGCCCCGGTTCGGGCAAGACCGAATTCCTCGAAAAAACTCTTACTCTTCTGCGCCCCAACTATCGCGTAGCGGCTCTGGTCGGCGATCTCGCTACTGAGAATGATGCCCTGCGTCTGGCGCGCAGCCAGGCGCCTGTCAAGCAAATCACGACCGGCACTCTCTGTCATCTCGAAGCTGCCATGATTCAAAGTGCGCTGGAAGACTGGGACCTCGAACAATTGGATTTTCTCTTTATCGAAAACGTGGGGAACCTGGTGTGTCCTTCCTCCTACGATCTCGGCGAGGATCTGAGGTTGGTGCTTCTCTCAGTAACCGAGGGCGAGGACAAGCCGCTGAAATATCCGACTATCTTCAATAGCGCGGATGTTGCCATCGTTACCAAGACTGATCTGGCGGCCGCAGTCGAATTCGACTGGCAAGCGGCGCATAGCAACATTCAGGCCGTGCGTCCGGGCATGCACGTCTTCAAGCTTTCAGCAAAGACCGCGGAGGGTATGGAGCAATATCTGGACTTCCTCACAGCACGACTCGCTGAATGTTCGGCGACGGCCGTCTAAGATCCAGCCCATTTCGGCTGGGTTTTATTTATTGGAGTCGGAGAGAAAAACCGTCCGCAGCATTACGGGACAATGACCGCCGCACCATCGATCGCATCATCTTTCACTGCAATCAATGCCTGGTTGGCCTGATCCAGCGAAAATGTCGTGACCCTGGGATGCAAACCGATCTGCGCCGCCAGCGCGAGGAAGTCTCGCGCATCATCCCGCGTCATGTTGGCCACGCTACGCAACTGGCGCTCGCCCCAAAGCAGGCTGTCATAGTCGAATTGCGGGATGCGATCGAGGTGAATGGCATTGATCGCAACGACCCCGCATTTGCGCAGGCTGCTGAGCGCGGCGATCACGACGTCTCCACTGGGAGCAAAAGTAACCGCGCGGTCGAGTTCCACGGGTGGCTTCGCAGTTTCAGCTCCCACCCAATTCGCGCCCAGCGATTCGGCCAATGCGCGGTGAGATTTTCCTCGCGTCGAAACATACACTTCGCACTTCCATGCTTGCAGAACTGCGATGGCCAGGTGCGCGGATGCGCCGAATCCAAATAATCCCACGCGCTCTCCGGGTTCCACTCCAGCCACACGCAAGCTGCGGAAGCCGATAATGCCGGCACAGAGCAGCGGCGCGGCATGCAAATCGTCGAGTGCAGCCGGTAGCGGATACACAAAGTCGGCGCGGGCCAGGGCATATTCCGCGTATCCGCCAGCGACGGAGTAGCCCGTAAACGTGGGCGAGTCGCACAGATTTTCGAGACCGCGCCGGCAATACGGGCAGGTGCCATCCGTTCCGCCGAGCCAGGAAACTCCGACCCGCGAATTCTGAGGAACTTCTTTCGTCGCGCCGAGCACAACCTTGCCGACAAGCTGATGACCGGGAATCATGCCCGGCGCCTTCGGCGGCAGTTCACCCTCGACGATGTGGAGATCGGTGCGGCAGATGCCGCAGGCGCTGACTCGCAGAAGAACCTGACCCGCCATGGGATGCGGGTCCGCAACGTCAGCGATTCGCAGCGGACGTTGCGAAACCGGTTGGGGCGAGGTTAGAACTGCGGCTTTCATGCTGGTTAGTGCGCCGATTAAGGTGATGGTACCAGTTCCAGCGTCAGCACTTGAAACGGTCGCAGATGAAACGTGTGTTGCTCGGTCGCCGGAATTTTGAGAGCAGGATCGCCGCCTTCAGCCTTCCACGGGCTGTGCGCGACAAAGCTGGACGGGCCACCGGCGGGCAATTCCAGAATCTCGGCGAGGATTGCAGTGAAATCCTGCGCATGGTCGCTGGGATTGCGCAGAGTCACGATTGCCTTCGCGGGCGACCATGCTGCCCAACCGTAGGCTTCCAGGAGCGCGGGATCGCCGCCGATCCAGTGCGAGTCCTTCAGAATCTCCGCGCTCGCGCGGGACCATTTTGCCGCCTCGGCGAGCACATCCCAGTCGTGCGCAGAAAGCAGCGACGACGTGATATACATCTCCTGCAGCTGCGTTCCGGTGCCGAAGTACGAGTGCACTTCGTCGGGAAAGTCATCGTGCGGGTCGTCTCCCAGCCGCTCCGCATACCGGGCAAAAATCATCCCATGCAGCATAAGGGAATTGATGGGAAACAGCGGCCCGTCTTCGACCACCCAACGGTAAGTTTGCGAATCGCGATAAGTGGTCCATCTTTGTCGGTTGGTTCCGACTCCGGCAAAGCTGTGGTCGTCTCCCCCGCGCCAGATCGAGTCGGCGTAGAACAGCCAGAACGGTGAAGGATAAGTTCCCGTGGTCAGATTTATATACAGGCCGGGCTTTTTCGCGCGCAGTTCTCCGATCAAGTGAATCGCGGCGTCGAAATCGCTGTCAAACTCGCTGCCCGCGATCACTTCATTCGCGTTGCCGGTGCCATCGAACTTGAACTGGTTCACACCATATTTTTCGATGATGTCGAGGCAGGTGTCGCGAAAGTATTTGTAATACTTCGGACCCGAGAGCGCGAGGCCGCCCTCATTCGTTTCGAACCCGTGCGCGCGGGCGGAGGCCAGCCGCTGCTCCTTCGGCTTGTCGTATCCGCCCCACGGCGAAAGCCAGATGCCGGGCGCAGCGCCGTATTTGGCAGCAGCCTCAGATACTTTGGTGAGCCCGTCGGGAAAGCCAGGGTTGAACTTCCACAGATTCGTGGGATCGTCCCATCCATCGTCGTACAGGAAGCTGTCGAGCTTGACTCCACGCTGTCTGGTCAATTGCTCGCCGAAATTCTGCACTACGCTGACCGCGCCCTGCTCGGTGTAACGGTCGAAATATCCAAGGTCGTACCACGAGTTGTAATGCAAGAACGTCCGGTAGGGATGGGCGCGCTCAAGCTCGACATATTTCAAAAAATCGCGGCGCAGCTGCCCGGGGTGAGCGGCGCCGACTACGGAGGAGTACGTGACGCTTTGCCCAGCCTGCAGCGGGAGTTCGCGCGAGAGCCAGCAGGAGGCGTGCTCGCCGCGTACCCGACACTCAGAGAGCGGATGCTCGAAGCCGAAGAACCACGTTCCGGCGGTGACGGGCGAGCCTTTCACATGGCCCGAGACGACCGCGCCGGGAACGCCCGCATCGATCAGTTCAATCTGCGTTAGCGGGAACGGTTGCTGTCCTGCGCGGATCGTAATTTCCTGGCGGATGTAGTTGGCCCCTTCGCGGAGCGTTGCCCTCCACGTGATTCGAAGCCCGCTCGAAGAATCTTCCAGGTCAAGGCGAATCTGGCGTCCGGGGAACCGATCGGCCGCTCGCGAGGAGTTTTCTGGCGTCGCCGCATCTTCGATGAGCGGTCCGGAGACAATCTTGAGGCTGGAGGAGGCAAGTACCGCACCCTCTTTCGGCGCAAGTTCAAACACATCGCCATCGAGCGGCAAGGTCGCCGCAGTGAACCGGTTCTCCAAGCGCAGCCAATGGAGCGAGCCACCATGAATCGACCAGACCGCCGAAATGGCTTCGTTCGAAAGCGCCAGCCGTTCGCCCTCCACTGCGGCGCGCAGGGTGCTCGCGGCATGCGCCGGAGGAAGCACAAGAGTGAGCGCGAACAAGAGAGAACAGATTCGTAGAAGAAGCGGCCAGGTTGAGCGCATTGGCTTAAGTTTTGTGGCTAGTGTTTTTTCCAACACAGACCACGAGACGCGGACCGAAACCACAAGAAAACAGCCGCATCGCGTGGAGCCGTTCTTCAGTTTGCCGACCGCCGAAGAGGCACTGGGACCCCGATCAGAAGCCAGTCCAGCGGGTTTTCTTCTGAGCGCGATTTGACTTGACTTTCATGATAAACGAAAGTAATAGTGTTGACTCGTAATAATATGAAAGTCTCGCGGGGAGGCGTGCTATGCGTGTCTGCCGTCGCAATTGTGGCTTCGCAACCGGGTCAATCCTTTACTTTGGGATGTCATTGCTGCTTGCAACTGTGGCCTTGGGCCAGGCTGCGTACCAGGCGCAGATTCGCGGCGTAGTAACCGACCAGAGCGGAGCAGTGGTAGCGAACGCCACCATTACTCTCACCAATGACGCCACTAATATTTCCCAAGTCGAACACACTGACGATCACGGGCAGTATTTTCTGGTAGGCCTGCGCCCCGCCGTTTATACGATCAAGGCCGAGGGAAAGGGCTTCCGCGCCGTCGAAAAAAAGAACGTTGTTCTGCAGGTCGATCAGCAGACCACTGTCGACTTCACGATGCATCCCATGGGCGTCAGTGAATCGATGGAGGTCACCGAGACGGCGCCGCTGCTCGATACGGAGAGCGCGACGCTGGGCACCGACATCACCAGCGAATACGTGCATGAGCTCCCGTTGATCAACCGCAGCTTTTTCGGCCTGACGTTCCTGGCGGCGGGCGTGACCGAGGTGGCAGGCTCAGGCACGACCGATAACTATCCATCAGGAACAAACTTCACCTCCAACGGGCAGCGCAACGCAACCGCCGAGATACGGCTGGACGGCTCTCTGATCAGCGCCCCGGAACAGGGCGAAGGAGGAAATTCGAACGTCTATTACGAGCCGCTGGTCGAGGGCATGCAGGAAATGAAGGTCCAGAACAACAGCTTCTCGGCGGAGTTCGGCAACAACGGCGGCACTGTGGTCAACATGATCATGAAGAGCGGAAGCGACAAGTTCCACGGCAGCGGCTGGTATTTCCTGCAGCGCCCAGGGATCGACGCCCGCGATTTCTTAAATCCTGCCCCCAACCCCAAGCCGGACAGCAAGCGCGACCAGGGCGGCTTTTCGCTCGGCGGTCCGATCGTGAAGAACCGCACGTTCTTTTTTGTTGATTTCGAGAAGGTCAGGGCATTCAGCGCACAAAGCGGAGTCGTCACCGTACCAACGGCGGCGGAGCGGACGGGCGACTTCTCGGCGGATATGAATCCCGGCACCGATATGCCTCAGAACATCTACGACCCGAATGTGAATTGCGGGACGCCGCTCAACGTTATGCGGCCACAGGTGGGCTTTAACTGTATCGGCGCGGCGATCGGCCCTGCCAATCAGATTCCAGCCGCCGAAATTAATCCCATCGGAATCGCGGTGCTCAATCTCTACCCGCAGCCCAGCAACGCGAACGAGTTCGATAACTATAACTACACCGCGACGACGTCGGCGCCGGATTACCAGTTCGATATTAAAGTAGACCACCAGATCAATGACCGGAATCGCATCAGCGCACGCTACAGCCGCGGCTGGAGCAACTTTACGACTCCGCTGACGCTGGGCGACGGCTTCGATAACGACGGCATCAAGAGCGGCGTGACCGTGGCCCAAAATGGCTCGCTCGAATATACGTGGACCGTAAACCCGCGCGTCATCTGGACCAGCCATTTTGGAGTGGACCGGGTGCACGAGCTGTCGATACCGAGCATTCCCACGATTTCCAGCTTCAACGCCTCTCTGCCGAGTGGCACGCAGGGACTGCCGGCAGTGTACGAACAGGCGAATGGAATCGACAAGATGCCGACGTTCCTGATGCAAGGGAATCTGCCCTGGACGAACCTCTACGACCAGTGCTGCATCAACACTACGTTTGGCCACACGCTGTATAGCTATTCGTCACAGCTGGTGATTTCGAAAGGATCGCACCTGATCAAGATTGGCGGCGAGCAGAGAATTTTCTTCAACAATTTCTGGCAACCGAACTACCCGACCGGATTTTTGACTCTTACGGATGACGTCACGTCGCCTTTTCCGAATGCCAACACTATCCCCAATCCCGACCCCACTCAGCCGCCGATTACTACGGGCAATCCATATGCGAGCCTGGCGTTTGGATACGCCGACAACGTCAACGCATCAAGCCAGCTCGTAGTGACTCCCTCAGTCGCCAACAAGTCGCTAGAGACGGGGTTTTACATCCAGGACGACTGGAAGGTGAATTCGAAACTTACAGTCAATCTGGGTCTGCGTTATGAGTGGAGTTCGCCCTATACCTCCCGCCACAACCAGATCGAGTTCAGCAATTTCACGGCCGATAGCGGCGTGGGTATCGACCTGACAACCGTTCCGGCGAGCGCGCCAAGCATGACGATGAGCGAGCAAGCGGCGCTCCAAAGCGTGGGCCTGAATTCGCCTGCGTCGCAAGAACTGCTCGGCACGACGCAGTTCCCAACTTCTGGCATGAGAACGGTTCCGACCTACCGCAAGGATATCGGGCCAAGGCTGGGATTCGCCTACAGCATCGATAACAAAACTGTGGTCCGCGGCGGGGCCGGCGTCTATTTCGGAATGAGCCCAGCCACCAACTTCCAGTATCCGGGCTCCGCGTTCCGCAAGACTGCGAATTTCTTTTTCACGAATGACAACTTCGCCACTCAGTCGGCGACCCTGGAGAATCCGTTCCCAGGTGGCTTTACCGGTCCGCAGGGGACGCAGTACGGCCAGTTTGCGAACTGGGGCTATCAAAACCCCAACGATCTGGGCACAACTGTGGCACGGGACGCCGACATTTACCAGTGGAATCTGGGAATCCAAAGAGAGTTGCCCAGCCAGATCGTGCTTGGTGTGGATTATGTGGCGAACCGCAGCACGCACCTGCCGTGGACTGGCACAAACAACCGGGCTTACATCCCGTCGGCTTTGCTGGCGCAGATATCGGCGGCTGTGACTCCCACCGACTCGACCTGCCAGGCGGATAGTTGCGTGAGCAGTTTTCTCGCGACCCAGGTCGGCAACCCATTTTTCGGAATGTTCAATACCCCTTGCACTCCCTCAGCTTCCAATCCTTGCTTCAACGAACCCAATTCGAATTACGGCCAGCCGACCCTCTCCCTGGGAACTCTGCTGACTACGTATCCCCAATTTAACGGCGACTTCGAAGGCCTGATGCTGGAGAACGCGAATTCCTGGTACAACGGCATGCAGATTCGCTTCCAGAAGCGCACCACACACCATGTCAGCTTCGAGGGCAGCTACACGATCTCGAAGGAAACCGACGATTCCTCGGCAGGCAGGAACAACTGGGTGGGCGCGCTCGGCCTCGGTCTTCCGCAGCAACTGGACCGCTTGTCCGCGGAACACAGCATCGGAGCCAGCGACACGCCACAGCGGCTCGCTCTCGCTGCGGTTGTGGATCTGCCCATCGGCCGCAAACAATGGATTGGCGGCAATATGAACCGCGCGGTCGATGCCGTGATCGGAGGCTGGTCGATCTCGACGCTGGTCACCGAGCAATCGGGGCAGCCCATGGCTATCAACCTGACCACCGCGCGCCTGGCCAATGGCACACAGCGTCCCGACGTCCTCTGCCCTCAACTCAAGAGTGGCGTCAGCATGCACGACGTTGCGTTGCAATGGGCAAACGTTGGTGGGGCAACGGCCACGCCTTCCTTTTTCAACGCCGCCTGCTTCGGCGATCCCGGTGACCAGAATCCGGGCAATGCGCCGCGCTATTTCTCCGGACTGCGCGTCGATGGCATCCACAACTTCGACGTCAACCTCTACAAATCGTTTGTACCGAAGGAAGGCATGCGGCTGGAAGTGCGGGCAGAGATGTTCAACTTCTTCAACCACCCGCGCTTTGGCCAACCGGATTCGTCAGTGGGCGATCCGCTCTTCGGGACAATTACCACTGACGCGCCTGGGGAAACGGCACGCTTCTTCCAATTTGGAGTGAGGTTCGAGTTCTGAAGCCTTAAGCTGTGTATTTTTTCTCCACCAAGCGCTCGTGTGTCGGCAGTTCCCGCAGTACCAGCATCCGAGGCGGAACTTGCGAAGAAGATCCTTTTTGAAGGCTGGTCTGGCCGGCGGAGCGCTCACCCTGGGTTCAGGCCTCGCGGCGGGACCGCTGCTGGCGCATATCCCGCCCCACAACTTCGATCGCTACGATTTCGGCTCCGGCCCTCCTGTGGCTGACCGGCTCTATCAGGGCCCGTTTTCCGCCGATGACTATCCGAGCTGGACAGTGGTGATGGCTCTGACGCCTTCTCGTGAAGTAGTGCCGAACTACGGGATGGGCCTCATCACTTATATCTGCGACGAAGTCGGACCGCCGAAGAAAGATGGCGAGACGCAGGCGCAATCGATCGAAAACCTGGTGAAGCTGCCACTGGGGACGAAGCTCTATCTGCGGGTGAACTGGAAAGATGTGCAGCAGCGTGCGGGAAGGCTTGATCTCTGCGAACACTGGAAGGTGACCTTCGATCTTGCGCGAAGATATGGGAAGCGCATCGGGTTGCGCGTGATGATGAGCAATCCGGATATTCCGGATTCGCCGCTGCCGGAATTTCTGCGCGACAAGATTCCGATGGTGAAGATGGGCGACTGGCAGGGGCGGACGCGATATGAGCCGCGCTACGATGATCCGGCGTTTCAGGCTGCTTTTCGCGAACTGGTGGATCTCCTCGCGGATTCGTATGACGGGCATCCTGACGTCGAGTACGTCGATACGTTTATGTATGGCTTCTGGGGCGAAGGGCATACATGGCCATTCGAGTCGAATCCGTTTCCGGATGCGGTGACAGCGGAGAACACGTTCGTGAGCATGCTTGAGCATCAGCTCGAACGATTCAAGAAAACTCCGCTGGCCACGAATACGCAGCCGGACTTCAGCAAGGTGGGCAATTCGGAACTGCTGGACCGCACGGTACGAAGCGCGAACTGGCTGCGCACCGATACGATTTTCATCGAGAACGAGCAGATCGAGGAGTTGAGCAATCGTCCACCGTGGGTTGGTGTGACGGTAGAGGTCGGAATGTCGGACGGATCGCCGAAGAATCTGAAGCTCGACGAAGGCGTGAGCTATACCGACAACGCCGTTTATCACGTGCGCGACGTGGGCGCGTGCTACTTCTCGTTGTGGAACTGGCATCGGATTCAGGCCGATCGCATTTTGAATTACTACCGTCAGTTTCCTGAAGCCATCGACGGACTGGCGCGGCAGATCGGCTATCGCGTGCGGCCCTCGTGGGTATGGACCTACCAGGAGGGCGGATATCCAGGATTGATTGTCGGCTTTGCGAACGACGGAATCGCCGGAGTTCCCGGAGTGCTGCGCGTGTCGGTGATCAATGAAGATGGAAAGCTGATCGCAGGCGGCTGTCTGGACGCCGGTTATCCGTTGCCCGGAAAAGTCCGGCAGGCGAAATTTGCGTTGCCGAAGGGAACGAACTGGAAGGGGCTGCGGCTAAAGGCGGAGATTGAAGTGAAGGGACAACGGCATCCGGTGCGGTGGGCATGCGGGCAGAAATTGAATGAAGACGGCAGCTTGACGCTGCGATCAACCCTCGGCCTGGGAGAGAACGACGAGACCGGCGGAGTCGCACCGGCCAGCTAATTGTGAAACTCTCATATCGAATTCCTAAGAGTTCTGTAGTGAAAATTCCTGACAAGGAAACGATTCTAATGAAACGATGGAATCCTTTTTTCGTAGGGGTCTTTGTAGCTTTGCTCACGTTGGGCCTGTCGGCCGCTCCAGTCTCGACCGAGCAGGACTGGACTAACTACGTGCGCATCGGCGCGTACGGACTCAGGGGCGGCGATGCGAAGCAGATTGTCGACAAGGCCCAAGCGAGCGGTGTCTTCGGCATTGAGGTCGACAACGATATTCCGGGACGCTATGAAAGCTTTCTCCAGCCAGAAGAAAAGTTGAAGGCGATTCATGACGTAGCGGAAGCGGCGCATCAAGCCGGAAACTACGCCTTCGTCTACATCGCCGGGACCGAATGCATCACGGCGCACGGCGATCAGACTGCGCACACGCTGGCGAAGGATCATCCCGATTGGTTGCAGCGCAAGATCACAGGCGAGCCGGCGATTTTCGGAGGCGGATCAGCCTTCTGGATTCGTAAGGGCGACGAAGACGTATGGGTCAGTCCTTACGCCCCTGAATGGCGGAAGATTTACATGGAGCGCGTGCGGCAGATCGCCGCCACTGGTATTGACGGGATCTACATCGACATCCCTTACTGGATGACGCATTTCGATGGCTGGGAAGATACGTGGGCGAGCTTTGACGACTACACGGTTGCGGCGTTCAAGCAGCAGAGCGGGCTCGATGCGAAGCATGATCTGAAGCTTGGAGATTTCTCTGACCCCGCGTTTCGCAAGTGGGTTGAGTTCAGAATTCAGACCTTCACAGATTTCCTGAGCGAGATCGACCGTAGCGCGAAAGCGGTCAACCCGAAGATCAAGACGATTCCTGAGATTTATCCCGGAATCGAAGAAGAAGCAGTACGCGTTGGCGCAGACGTTTACAGCTTATACGGCGTGGTGGACGCGATTGCCCATGAATATGAGTTCGGCAATGGCGACCACATGGCGTCGTCGCGCAATTCGCTGGATTGGTTTCGATATCAGGTCGGCATGCACTCGTTCCGCGCCTTTGCCCAGGGCAGGGCGACCTGGATTCTGAATTATTCATGGGACGGCGACAAGAAAGTCGATGCCCGCGAGGCGATGATGAATCTTGCCATGTCGCAGGTCATGGCCGGAGCGAATTTCTGGGACGCCCCGGGTCATTCGATGGCCGGTTCGAACGATCTGCCAACACGAAAGAAAATCTTTTCGTGGATCAAGGCCCATGAGCAAACATTTTATTTGCCGCGTTCGCCGATCGACCCAATCGGCGTTTATTTTTCTCCCGAGACGCGGAATTTCGGCGCCGAAGAGTTCCTCGCTTCCTATCGCGGCATTCTGATTCTTTTGATGCAAAAGCATCTCGAGTTCCAGATCGTGACTCCGCGGACTTTAGCCGACTTTCGTGGCCAGACCCTGGTTCTGCCCGATGTGCGCATCCTGGGCGAGAACGAAAAGAAGTGGCTCAACGGATTTGTGGGGGATGGGAAGCGACTGGTGATCACGGGAGCCGATGCCACCGGACTGGCCCCTTCGCCGAATGTGATTCGTTTCGCGGATTCTCCGGGCAAGGCTTACAACGCAGCGCTCGAGAAGGATTTCGAGAATGCGTCTCCGGATTCGCAGTCGGAATTTTTTAGCAGTCTGCAAGGTGGGGCCACCGTGCAGATCAAGGCCGGGCCGCATGTAGCGACGTCGATCGCACAGACCCCCGATGGACGCATCAATTGTTTCTTTGCCAACTTTGAAGGCTTGCGCGGCGGATCGAATCCGATCCAAACACCACAGCGCGGAATCGAAGTCAAGATGAAATCAATGTCGAGCGGCAAGGGATTCTTCCTTCCTTTCCTGGGCGAAGTGCAAGAGGTGAAGGGGGCGCGCGAGGGAGACATGATCACTTTCACCCTGTCAGAAATTACAAAGGGCGCAGTCTTTTGGTACGAACATTGAACTGTCGGTTCGGTACGTTCTAATGGAAAATCTGCGCGCCGTCCTCGGCAGAGCAACGGTATACCTGGGGCTCGATTCCGGTCGCCTGGCGATAGCGCTCGGCGATGCGGGCGGCAAATCCGGATGCATTTTCCCGGCGAACCAGATTGACCGTGCATCCGCCGAAACCGCCGCCAGTCATGCGGCCACCGCAGAAGCCCGGAAGGGTCTCTGCCGCTTCCACCATGATGTCGAGTTCCGGGCAGCTGACTTCGTAGAGGTCGCGTAGGCTTTCGTGCGACTCACGCATCAGTTCCTTCATTCTTGCAAGGTCGCCGCCGGCGAGCGTGCGGGCAGCGTCGGTGGTTCGCTGATCTTCGCGGACAACGTGGCAGCATCGTTTCCAGATCGTGGGCGGAAGATCATTCCTGTGCTCATCGAGCAGTTCCACTGAAACATCGCGCAGGGCGCGGATCGACGGCTCCCATTTCTTGAAATACCGCACGCCCTCCTCGCATTCGGCGCGGCGCGTGTTGTAGTCGCTGGCAGCTACTTCGTGTTTCACCATCGTGTTACAGACCACCAGTTCGATATCTGCGGGCAGAGGAACAAAGTGAAAGTCGAGAGAGCGGCAGTCGAGAAGAAATGCGTGTCCAGCCTTTCCCATGCATGAAACGAATTGATCCATAATCCCGACCCGCGCTCCGACGAAAGTGTTCTCCGCTTGCTGGCAAAGTTTGGCGACATCCGGCAGAGGCATCGGCTTCTCGTCGAGGTTCAGCAAGGCAAGTGCCGAAGCCACTTCGATGGCGGCAGAAGAGCTTAATCCCGCGCCAATCGGAACTTCCCCGTGGACGAGCAGGTTCGCGCCGCGGAGCGTATGTCCGCGTTGCTGGAGAATCGTAGCGACGCCAAGCACGTAATCGCACCAGGTCCCCGTGCGCTGTTGCGGCAAGTGGTCGAGATCAAATTCAAAATTGCCCGAGAATTCTTCGGAATGAATGTGGAGCTTCCGATCGTCGCGCGGCCCGAAGGCAATATAAACAGAAAATTCGACAGCCGCGGGCATAACGAAGCCGTCATTGTAGTCAGTATGTTCTCCGATGAGGTTTACGCGGCCGGGCGCGCGCGCGATCCGCGGCCGCGTGGCAAAGAGCTGTTCAAAACGCTGAGTGAGGTCCGATGATTTCATCTACGATCCCGTGCCGACTCATTGTAATGGCGGAATGGACTAGTAGGAACTGCACGGGAGGGAAAAGGTTGACGACTCTCGATTGCGGCGACTCCTTCGATCTCTCCGTGATTTACAATCGCTCCGTGACTACGATACGAATCCCTCTTGTTGCGGCGATCCCCATTCTCTGCCTGATCGCCGGTTTCACATTTAGTGCTGCGGCCGAGTCTGCCGCGCCGGCAGCTCAAACCGCGGATCAGGGCAACTCGGTGATGCCGACGGTCCCGGCTGGTGTCGCGCGAGAAGCCGACGCCGAGATGGCCAATCGCGTGCGCGAAGAATTCCGCCACGCGTGGGGCGGATACAAACAATATGCCTGGGGCCACGATGCGCTGAAGCCGCTCAGCAAGGGCTATCACGATTGGTACGCTTCGCCGCTGCTGATGTCCCCGGTCGACGCGCTCGACACCATGATCGTGATGGGCATGGACGACGAAGCGGCCAAAACCCGCGAATACATCGTCAAGAACCTGTCATTCGATCACGACATCTACGTTAAGAATTTCGAAATCACGATCCGCATGCTGGGTGGTTTGCTCAGCAGCTACCAACTGAGCGGCGATAAACGCCTGCTCGATCTGGCCGACGATCTCGGCACGCGCCTTTTGCCGGCCTTCAACTCTCCGACGGGAATGCCCTACGTATACGTCAACCTCAAGACCGGCGCTGTTCGCGGGGAAGGGACGAATCCGGCCGAAGTGGGCACGCTGCTTATCGAGTTCGGCGCCCTCAGCAAGCTGACCGGGAAACCGATTTACTACGAGAAAGCCAAGCGCGCGGTGGTCGAACTCTACAACCGGCGTTCGCCGATCGGGCTGGTCGGATCTGGTATCAACGTGAAGACCGGCCAGTGGACCGACGCGACCAGCCACATCAGCGGCGGCATCGACTCTTATCTCGAATACCTGCTGAAGGCGTGGCTTCTGTTCGACGACAAAGACTGCGAGCGCATGTGGAAGTCGAGCGTCGAGGCGGTAAACCGATATCTTGCCAACCAGGTTCCGACCGGCTTCTGGTACGGGCAGGCGAATATGAATACCGGCATGCGCACGGGAACTACTTTCGGATCCCTCGATGCGTTCTTCCCCGGGACACTGGCCCTCTCGGGCGATCTCGATCGCGCGCGGAAGCTGGAGGACTCGGCCTACAAGATGTGGACCACGTTCGGCATTGAACCGGAAGAAATGAACTACAGCACGATGCAGATTTCCTACGACGGATACGAATTGCGCCCGGAGATCATCGAGTCCGCATACTACCTCTACCATTTCACCGGCGATCCGCATTATCGCGAAATGGGGAAGACGTTCTTCGATAGCCTTACAAAATATTGCCGCACTGACGTCGGCTACGCCGCCCTGAGCAGTGTGAAGAATAAAACTAAGAAAGATGAGATGGAGAGCTTTTTCTTCGCCGAGACGCTCAAATATCTGTATCTGCTGTTCGCACCCTCCGACACCATCGATCTGAACAAAATCGTTTTCAATACCGAAGCTCATCCCATTCGTCGTACCTGGTAGTCGCAAGGAAACCCGACAAGATGACTCAACTCACGTGTGCCGCGCTTTTGTTCGACCTTGACGGAGTTTTGATCGATTCGACGCCAGCGGTCGCGCGGGTCTGGAGGCGCTGGGCCCTTGAGCGCGGATTTGATCCTGAAGAAGTCGTTGGCCGGGCTCACGGACGCCCCAGCCTGACCACCGTCAAAGAGTATCTGCCGAATTCCGATTATGAGGGAGAGAACCGCGAAGTCGAGCGCCGCGAAATCGCCGACCTGGAGGGCGTGGTTCCCCTGCCCGGTGCGCTCCAATTGCTCGCTAACCTTCCCGAAAATCGCTGGACGATTGTCACGTCATGCACCCGCGCGCTCGCCGAGGTCCGCATCAAGGCTGCCGGTCTGCCATTGCCGAAAAAGCTGATCACATCGAACGACATTACTCAGGGCAAGCCGCATCCCGAGCCGTATCTGAAGGGAGCATCGGTCTTGGGATTTCAAGCTGCCGAATGCCTTGTTCTCGAAGACGCTCCGGCGGGCATTCGTGCGGGCAAAGCGGCGGGGGCGAAGGTGATCGCCTTCCGAACTACGGTTCAGGAGTCCGCCTTGCACGAAACTGGCGCCGATTGGATCGTCAACAACTGCGCCGACATTCAATTGCTCGATACGACTGCGGGCTTGAAACTGGGGCTTGCGGAAACCGTGCTCCCCCAGGCCGTCCCCTAGGCCACTCCTGCAAATTGTCGGCAAGAGGATTTTTCGCCTCCGTCGCGAGTAAACTGAAACTTACCCAGGTGCAACTAATCCTCAGGAGAAAGAGCTTATGAAACCCAGAATTCTGGTGCTTTTGGCTGGTCTGCTAGTAGCTACAACTCTGGGCCTGGCCCAGGATACTCAACGGAATCAACCCTCCCCCAAATCCACGGAGCGCATCATCAAGGAGGTTCGTCATGAACTCTTGATGCTTCCGTATTTTGGCGTATTCGATTACATCGCTTACAAAGTGGATGGCGCTGACGTCACGCTGATTGGCCAGGTCGTGCGTCCGGTAACCAAGTCCGACGCTGAGGGCGCCGTAAAACATATTGAAGGAGTCGAGAAGGTCGACAACCAGATCGAGGTTCTACCTCCGTCTCCCATCGACGATCGCCAGCGCCTGCAGCTGTATCACGCCATTTACGGGTACCCTGCGCTCGAGAGATATGCGCTCGGTGTGCAGAAACCGATCCGCATCATCGTCAAGAGCAGTCGCGTCACGCTCGAAGGTGTAGTGGACAGCGAGGGTGACAAGAATCTAGTGGGTATTCGCGCCAACGGCGTCCCCGGCATATTCTCTGTGACCAACAACCTTCAGGTTTCGAAGTAGAGGCCCCTGGATTATCGCGTTCGGGGACGCGGACCCACGCGTCCCCAGTCTCTCTCAGTTGATATTTCGAGAAGAACTCTCTGCGTCCCGCGATCGCTTTGGCCGTATTCGCCCGGCCCGGTCTAAATATCTCGCGGACCATTGTTCTCCGCGCCGCACTTGAACGGCGCGTATAATTCTCCCGGATTCGACCCTAACCCAGATCGGAGAAACACGTTCATGAGTTTTCATGCTATGAACCGCCGCACCTTTCTTGAGACTGCAGCCACCGTCGCCGCCGCCACACTGTTGACCAGCAGACTGGGCTGGGCCGCCGGCGACCGCAAGATCGACAAGGTGGGCCTGCAGCTCTACACTGTGCGCGACCTGATGAAGACCGACTTCGACGGCACCATCGCCAAAGTTGCTTCCATCGGATACAAGGAAGTCGAGTTCGCCGGATATTTCGGCCGCACCGGCCAGCAGGTCCGTGCCGCATGCGAAAAGAACGGTCTCGCGGCGGTCTCGACGCACGTGCAATACGACGAACTCGACGACAAGTTTCCCGCGGTCATTGAAACTTCCAAGACCATCGGCTTGAAATACATTGTCTGCCCCTGGATCCCCGAAGATCTGCGCAAGTCCCCCGACATATGGAAGCAGGCCTCGGAGAAATTCAACCGCTGCGGTGAGCAGAGCCAAAAAGCCGGACTTCAATTCGCCTATCACAACCACTGGTTCGAGTTTCTTCCCGTCGAGGGCAAGTTGCCCTATGACGAGCTGCTGAAAGAGTGCGACGCCAACCTGGTAAAAATGGAAATGGACCTGTGCTGGATCACCGCGGCAGGAGCCGATCCGCTGAAATATTTCAATGCGTATCCCGGACGCTTCCCGCTGGTTCACGTAAAGGATCTCAAGACGATGCCCCACATTACAGCCGGTGGCGCGCAGAACTATGGCGATACTGTCGACCTGACCGAGGTGGGCAGCGGCCTCATCGATTGGAAAAGAATCTTCGCACAGTCCGACAAAGCCGGAATCAAGCACTACATCGTCGAACACGATCACCCGAAGAAGCCGTTCGACAGTATTACGGCCAGTTACCAGTACCTCGCGAAGGTGCGTTTTTAGCATCGGTTTCAAGCGTCGAGTGAATGCCGTGGTTTTGCGGCACCTTCAAGAAAGCGACTCCAGGGAGATTCATGCAAGTCAAGCGCACGCCCAAAACCTACGACGTTTGCATTATCGGCTCCGGGGCGTCCGGAGGTACGGCAGCCAAGGTCCTCTCCGAGGGCGGTTTGAATGTGGTGCTGCTCGAGGCCGGGCCACCAGTCATTCCCGAACGAGACTATAAGGAACACGTCTGGCCTTACGACTTGCCCCATCGCGGCGTTGGTATCGGCGGCAAGGAAGATGAATTCCGCGCCCCCAACGGTGCATGGGAGATCGAAGGCGAACCTTACGTTTCCGCTCCGGGTTCGAACTTCCGCTGGTTTCGTTCCCGCATCGTCGGCGGCCGCACGAACCACTGGGGACGCATCGCGCTGCGCATGGCTCCGGTGGACTTCAAGGTTCGCTCGCATGACGGCATGGGCGACGACTGGCCGCTCAGTTACGAAGACTTGGCACCCTACTACGACAAAGTCGAGTCTTATATAGGAGTCTTCGGAACAAAAGAAAACATTCCCAGCGCACCCGACGGAATCTTTCTGCCTCCGCCCAAGCCGCGCTGCACTGAAACCATCATCAAGAAGGCGTGCGACAAGCTGAGCATCTTGTGCGTGCCGTCGCGCTTGGCAATTTTGACGCAGCCTCACAACGGTCGCGCCGCTTGCCACTACTGCGCGCAATGCGGACGAGGCTGCATCACCGCTTCCAACTTCAGCTCCAGCCAGGTCATGATTCCTCCCGCGGAGAAGACTGGCCGCTTCACAATGATCACCGGCGCCATGGCGCGGGAACTGGTGGTGGGCAAGGACGGCAAAGTCGAAGCCGTTTCGTACGTCGACAAGGCGACTCGCGATGAGAGCCGCATTCACGCGCGCGCTTTCATCGTCGCGGCCAGCACCTGCGAGTCGGCGCGGCTTCTGCTGAATTCGAAGTCAACACTCCTTCCCGACGGGCTGGCGAATTCCTCCGGAGTCGTCGGTCGCAATCTGATGGACACTGTGGGCAGCGACGGCGGTGGATATTTCGAATCACTCGAGCGGATGCCCGCGCACAATCACGACGGTGTCGGCGGCATGCACATGTATTTGCCCTGGTGGAAATTCGATCGCAAGAACGATTTTCTGCGCGGCTACCACACCGAATTCGGCGGTGGACGCGGCATGCCCGGTGTCGGCGACTACGATGATTTGTGCGACGAATTCGAGGGATACGGCTCCGCTCTGAAGCAGGAGTGCAAGAAAAAGTACGGGACTTACATTGGCTTCGCCGGCCGTGGCGAAATGATCCCGAACGAGAATTGCTACTGCGAGATCGATCCCTCCGCCGTCGATCAGTGGGGCATTCCCGTGCTGCGCTTTCACTGGAAGTGGAGCGACAACGAAATCAAGATGGCGAAAGACATGCAGGAAACCTACCGCGAAATCGTCGAAGCCGCAGGCGGAGTCTACCTGACCTCGACGAAGCCCGACGGGCCGAATCCATACGGGATTGCCGACGGCGGTGTCATCATCCACGAAGTCGGAGCCGTCCGGATGGGCGAACGCCCGGCCACGTCGGCTTTGAACCAGTACTGCCAGGCGCACGACGTGAAGAATCTGTTCGTAACCGACGGGGCTTGTTTTGTAACCAACGCCGACAAAAATCCCACGCTAACCATCATGGCTCTAACCTGGCGTGCGTCGGATTACCTGCTGGACCAGGCCAAGAAAGGAAATCTGTAGGAGTAGTCGGAAACAAGTCTGGAAGAAGGTCGAAGGAAGAGCATCAAAATGAGTTCGACCAGACTCCAGCTGCGAAGCGGCGGCATTCAATAGCCCGGCACGTGAGTGCCGGGTTGGCGGGATAAAACGAACTCAGTCCGCTTCAGCGGACGGCACGCGTCAAAGGGAGATCGACTATGGCCATCTCGCGCAGAGACATTTTGAAATCTCTCACCATAACCGCCGTCACCGGCTCGGTCCTGCGTGTGATTCCGCTCGAAGCCGCTGAATACGCGCATCGCATGGTGCGCGAAGAAAAGGCCGCGACGGAAGACCAGGTCTATGCGCCCAAGTTCTTCTCGCCGCATTTCTATAAGACCCTGCAGTCGCTCTGCCAGACGATCATTCCGCCCGACGCTGACGCCAAAGGAGCCATCGAGGCCGGCGCTCCCGAATTCATCGACCTGGTCACAAGCGAGAACAAGGATTATCAGCTCGCTCTCGGCGGAGGAATGATGTGGCTCGACAACAACTGCCTCGATCGCTATGGCAAGGTCTATCTCGATTGCACAGCGGATCAGCAAAATGAAATTCTCGACCAGATCGCCTACCGTAAGAACGCGAAGAAAGATCCCAGCCTGGGGCAAGGCATTGAATTCTTCGGATTTCTTCGCAAGCTTACCGCCGACGGTTTCTTCACCAGCGAGATCGGCATCGCCTATCTGGGCTACATCGGCAATACTTATCTCAAAGAGTTTCCTGGCTGCCCGCCTGTGCCGGAGGCGTAGCGCCGTCCGTCCCGGAAACAGGGCACTTGAAGAGCCGGTCGTCATCCAACACTCTTGTCATCCTGAGGCCCGCGCTCTTGCGGGCCGAAGGATCTATGCATTTCGTTGGCGGCGCCGATGCCGTAGCAAAGTGCAGAGATCTTCTGCCCGCGAAAGCGCGGGCCTCAGGATGACAACAATACTCACGCCTTCGCGAACGGATCTTCTAGCGATGGGCTCTGCGGCGTGAACAACTCCGCGCCGTTTTCGGTGACATGCAAATCGTCTTCGAGGCGAATGCCGAATTCGCCGCGAATATAAATTCCCGGCTCGTCGCTGGTCGTCACGTTGGCTTGCAGCTTGGTAGTGTTCCCGCGAACCAAATAAGGCCACTCGTGCCCGTCCATCCCCAGGCCGTGGCCCAGACGATGCGTGAAATATTTGTAATCGGGGCCATAGCCCGCGTCCGTAATCACTTTGCGAGCCGCATCATCGACCGAACCGCATTCCGCCCCCGGACGCGCCGCCGCCAGCGCCGCCGCCTGCGCGTGATGCACGATGTCGAAGACCATCTTCATTTTGTCTGAAGCTTTGCCCAGCACGAACGTGCGTGTGATGTCCGACTGATATCCCTCGACCGTGCAGCCATCGTCAATCATGATGATCGAGCCTTCGCGGATCACCTGCGGCCTAGTCGAGCCGTGAGGAGACGCGGTGTATTCGTCCACCATGATGCTGGCCTCGCCGGGAAAGCCCAATCGTCCGTAAGCGGCCGCGATCAAGTCTTCCACTTGCGCCTGTGTCATGCCTTCGTGCAGAGCGTGATACACGGCCTCATACGCTGCCAGAGTAACCTGCGACGCCAGACGCATCAGAGCGACTTCGTGCTCGCTCTTGACCATCCGGCAGCCTGCGGTCACGGGCGTCGCGCTCGCAATCGTCGCTTGAGGCGATGCCTTCGCGATGCCATCGACAAACATAAAGCGGATCGTCTCTTCGATCCCGAGCTTGCCGGTAGAAATACCGCGCTCTTTCAGCCCCTGCGCAATCCGCTGATACGGGTTTTCATCTTCCTGCCACGTGCGCACGTCGGGTTGATCGCCGTCAGGAGAGTTGCTGAGCTGTTCGCGCGCGCGCCCCTCTTCGAACGCCGGACACACATAAAATGCGGCTCCCTTCGCCGGTAGGATCAACGCGAACGCACGCTCTCCGCCCCACCAGCGAATGCCGGTGAAATACCGCAACGACGTTCCTTCCATCAGCACGATTGCGTCGAGCGCATTCTCGCTCATCCGTTTGCGGGCGTGTTCCTGGCGCTGGCGGCGTTCGTCCAGCGTAATTGGCATGGCCTCGCTCTTCCGCGATTGCAATTTGGCCAACGACTGCGGCAGGGAGTCATCTGCACTTTCTGCGTGGGCAAGCGGCAGTGTTCGTGCTGCCAGAGCCGCTCCTGCCGTTACGCCACCCAACGTCACGCCGCTGACACCAAGAAATCGTCGCCGCGAAATCATGAAGCCCTCCAGCCCATGAGGAACTTAGTCCGGCCATTATAGAGAGAATTTGCGGTTCGAGATTTCTGCCGCTGAGATATGCTCTGACCGCAGCTTCTAGCTTCTAGCTAACGGCTTCTGGGTTGGCTAGAAGCTAGCAGCTAGAAGCCGAACCCATGGAATCCGGCTTCCAATGCGCCGCCTGCGGAGAGTGGAACGCAACCTCAGTCGACGAGTCCGCCGGACGCAAGCAGAGCTACGTCGAAGACTGCCAGGTTTGCTGTAAACCCAATGTTCTTCGCGTGGAATACGACAACTCGTCGCAGGAATTCTTTATCACCGCGGAGTTGGAGTGATCTCGAATTTTCGTTCTTCCGCTGAACAGCAATCTTCAGAGGCCAAGACCTCAGACCGAAGACCTCGGGCCAAGACCGCGGACTCCTCCCCGCAACCACCGAAATACTCCTCCCCGGGCGCGCCTCGCGCTATAGTTACCTCTTCGGCGCGAACCCGGTTCGACCGCGCTCGCTCACAGAAAGGAACAAACAGACATGGCAACAGCCTACAGCGCCGGCAGGATGGTCGCCCACAACATGGTCACAACCCAGTTCGAACTGGATGGTTTCCGCGTGACCCGCACGCTCGGCGTTGTGCGCGGCATCGTGGTGCGTTCGCGTTCGATTTTCGGTACTATCGGCGCAGGCCTGCAGACGCTGGTCGGTGGCAACATCACGCTGCTCACGAACTTGTGCGAGAGGACGCGCCAGGAAGCTTTCGACCTGATGCTGCAACACGCGGCGGAAATCGGCGGCAACGCTGTAGTCGGTGCCCGCTATGATGCCACCGAAGTGATGCAGGGCGTCACCGAAGTCCTGGCCTACGGCACCGCCGTGTTTGTAGAGCCGACGAAGTGAAGGAACTAAGAAACCACAGGGGACGATGCGGAACTCGCCTCCCCCGCGTTCTCGGGGTTTTGATCTGACGGTTGGGTCGCGGAGAGAACTCAGGCCAGCAATTGCGGCAGAACTTGCTGGCGCTGGGCGAACGTAGCTTGCATCTGCCGCCGGACAAAGACTGCATTCGTCACTACGCCCGCAAATCCAAATCCAACTTCGTAATCGATCACGTCGCGTACCAGCGTGCCACTGACGCCGTTGCGCGTCTCTGCCACGAATTCGTGCCTGTGGTGCCAGCTCTTGAATGGTCCTTTCGCCTGCACGTCCGCAAAATACCGATTCCACTCGAATTCAGTAATGCGGGCGATCCACCGCGCTTCAATGGGGAGACCAGGAAAGACGCGAAATGACGTCACGATGGTCGATCCCACCCCAGCGGCCTTATCGCTCGCCACGCCCGGCGATGGGGACGGGGCAGTCCTGCGGTTGACCTCGATCAGCTTCGTAGCGCTGGATTCGGGCATCATCCGGGGCAGGTTCTCCGGATTCGAGAAAAATCCGAACACATGTTCCAGAGGGAAGGGAACCCACTGCTCGAACTGGAGATGGTGCGGCATGGTTCTGCGCGAGTCGAACCTGGCCGCGGGATCATAATTCGCCGAATGCGCGGCAGCGATCTTGACCATAGCCGCTTCGGCCACGCCCACCAGTGTGGCTCGAGTGCGAACCGGTCGCTCGGTGGTAGCGTCCAATGAGAATGCGGCTACTCGGTGGAGATCGCTCATGGCCCGCAATTCGCGGAACTCGCCAAGTTGCCAGACCACGATTTCGTCGAAATACCCCCCAATCGGGTATTCCTGGGCGGGCGCTTCGATCATCGCGGCCAACAGTCCCAATAGGTGATTTCGAATTTCTTCAGAGTCGGGAGACTTGGTCCACACCGAGCGCCCCGCATCCTTTGGATCGACGAATACCGGTCCGATTGGTATTGGGTCTCGGTCCGGACGCCGGTGGGGATGATTCGCGCAATACGTCCAAAACGGATCCGGAATCTCCAGATTGCGGATGTCACAGTGGCTGGGATCGGGGTCTTTCGCGTGGGCATATCCAGCTACACCCTTGTTTCGGGCATTGAACCAGCAAGTGCCGCAGCAATCCGAACCACCGTTGGGCATCTCAGCACCTTCCAGAAGCTCGGCGCCCGAGCGTGCGGGTCATTTTGAGCCGGGACAAGGTCTTTTCCACAACAAAATCCGCGCCAGTCGCGGAGAGCAAGAAAAATCTTAGCGAACGAATAGCGAAAGAACCAAAGCCGTAAACCCCACCCCTTGTGGTCCTACAACTGGTTAACCACAAGCCTTCGTACTTTCCAGAATCAGTGCAAGAGTGGGACTGACACCTTCAAGTTTCTGCTTGACAATAAACGACTTACGGCTAAGATGTGGTACAAAGTGGTAGAAAGTGGTAATCGCAATACGGTTCGTGGGATTTCTGGAGCTGACCGAGAGGAGCCGGTGGGAAACCGACCCAAAAGCACGACGAACAGCCCGCAGGACCCGAGTTTGACCGAATTTTGCGTGGTTTTAACCTCCCTCGTTGCAGTCGTAGTGGCAAATAGAAAGAACGCCCCGATAACGGGAACCGGCCTCCGTAGGGGCCTCAGACATGTTTCGCGGCAATCATCCAACCCGGGTCGACGAGAAGGGACGCCTCAAGATCCCGGCCGAGTTCAAGCGGGTGATCGACGAGAAATACGGTCAGCAATTCTACATCACGAGTTACGACGGGGATGTTGCTCAACTGTATCCCTTCGAGGAGTGGGAACGGATCGAACAGAAGCTGGCCGGGCTTTCCAGCTTCAATCCCACGAAGAAGAAGTTCCTGGAGCGGGTGAACTACTGGGGGCAGCAGGTCGAGATGGATGGGCAGGGCAGGCTGCTGATTCCGCAGTTGTTACGCGAAGCGGCGCAGATCAAGGGCGAAGTGGCCGTGGTCGGGTACCTGAACTATCTGGAAGTCAGGAACCTGGAAACGTATCGCAAGAAGATTCAGGAAGAAAAGTTCACGCCTGAGGATGAGAAGACGCTCGACGAACTGGGCATCTAGTGGGCGAGGGATCAACAGACACCCCTCAGGGGGTTGGGCATGGCGGTGGCAGGGAATTGAGCCATGTTCCGGTTCTTTTAAAAGAAGCGATCGACTTTTTAGCCGTACGGCGCGGTGGGACTTATATCGACGCCACGGTGGGCCTGGGCGGGCACAGTTTCGAAATCGCAAAACGCCTCGGCGCACCGGGACATTTGATTGGCCTCGATAAAGACCCGGCAGCGCTGGAGATCGCGCGCAGAAGGCTGGTCGATGGTCGTTCGTCGTTAGTCGTTGGCGAACTGCCGGACTGGCCGGTTATTACTCTGCTGCATCGATCTTTCGCTGAATTGGCTAACGACCAACGACCAGCGACCATCGACGGTTTGCTTGCCGACATCGGAGTAAGCAGCCTGCAGCTGGACAATGCGGCGCGCGGATTTAGTTTTCAGGCGGATGGACCGCTCGACATGCGGATGGACCCGCACAGCGAGCGAACCGCCGAACAAGTGGTAAACCACCTCGACGAGCGACAGCTTGCCGATGTGATTTACGAATTCGGAGAGGAAAGGAGGTCGCGGAGAATCGCCAGAGCCATTTGCCGGTCGCGGCCGATACGATC
>Ga0074044_10000250_pt1 | contig 53213 bp, 43 predicted proteins | sample BogForMeECP23OM1_FD_94443 | JGI IMG/M metagenome (GOLD analysis project Ga0074044, IMG submission 94443) | Bog forest soil microbial communities from Calvert Island, British Columbia, Canada - Bog Forest MetaG ECP23OM1 | ecosystem: Environmental > Terrestrial > Soil > Wetlands ...
TGGAACGGGAACATTTTCAGTTCGTCTTGTATATCTTCGAGGCCGCGGCCCATCAGGCGCTTGATCGAATAGACGGCGCGTTCCGGCGTTTCGATCAGATAACGGCGAGCTGCGTTGCCGACGATCACTTGATTCTTCTCGTCCAGCGCCACGACCGAGGGGACGAGATTAAGCCCGTCTTCTCCAGGGATGACGACGGGGGAGTCTCCCTGCATATAGGCCACGAGCGAGTTCGTGGTGCCGAGATCGATGCCGACGATGTGTTCAGAGCTCATTTGTTTTTGTCAGAAGTGAGTTAAATTGCAGAGGTCAGATTGCAGAGGTAAAACCCATCGGGCTCTGACCTCCGCAATCTGACCCGTCACCCCTGACCTAGTTTTCCATTGCCTCATTCACATCCCGAACCAGGTTGCGGACGTAATTTCTGCGGTTCAATATGTCCAACATCTTTGCGAGGATCTCCGGTTTGCGCTCTTCGTCGCCATGGCCCGTGGCTTCCTCGTCCACGAGCTTGTCCCATCGGTGCCACTCGTTCTGGAGTTCGTTGAAGAGCGCGTCGTATTTTTCTTCCAGCGAAAGCTTGGCCTTGCCGATTTCCTCGAGCAAGGCGGGATCGTCTTCGCCCAGTTTCTTCTGGTCCCGCAATTCTTCGAGATGCATGTTGAGCTCGAAAACTTCTTCCAGAAGATCGGGAGGGACGACTTGCTTCTTAAGTTCGCCGGTCTCGCGAGCCTTTTCCGTGGCCTGCTTGGACTGCTCTTCCAGTTCGATGCCTTCGAGGCGCAACAGATACTCGGTGCGCTTGATGGGATCTTTCAGGGTGCGATAGGCGTCGTTGAGCATGGAGCTTTGCTCGAGGCTAAAGGCGCGTTCTTCGGGATTCGCCTGCGCGAAGAGGTCGGGATGAAGGCGGCGGCTCAGTACGTAGAATTCCTTTTCGAGTGCGGCCGTGTCGAGATTGAGCTTGCGCGGAAATCCGAAAAATGTGAAATAGTCCACCGGGACGGGCGGCTGCACTTTGCCGCAGGAATTGCAGAACTGCTTGGCGCGGACGGTGCCGCACGACCAGCATTTCGGCGTGGCCTGGTCCGGACCATGCCCGGGAATGATCATTGATCCGGAAGATGATCCTGACGATTTGGATTCAGCATTTGCCATACAAAATTCAGGGCGAGCGCGCGGCCCGCCCTCATCACAACACGGTTTCTACGTCACCACACGATCTCTGTTACGAGAAAGAGCTGCCGCAGCCGCAGGACTTCGTCGAGTTCGGATTTACGAATACGAAGCCCTGTTGCATCAGGGTTTCCTGGTAATCGAGCGTCATTCCGTGCAGATAGATGAAGGACTTCGGGTCGACAAAAACCCGCACATCACCAAACTGAAAGACACGATCGCGCTCGCGGGGCTGGGTGTCGAAGCGAATGTTATAACTCAAGCCCGAGCATCCGCCGCCTTGCACGCCCAAACGAAGGCCGCCCTGCTCGGGCGAAACGTTTTCTTTCACCATGGCGGAGCGGATCTTCCTGATGGCGTTCTCGGTCACCTGGATGCCCTTGGCCGGAGCCGTAGGCGAGGCGGTCTTCACAGCGTCGTCCTTTAGCGCTTGATCCATTAAACTTGCTGGCCCTCATGGGCTAAAAACCCGCGTCTCTTTGATTCGAGATTGATTCGAGATGGCACGGCTGAAGACGTGCCCTTCCCAAGAACCACCGAGACGTAATTTTACTGCGCGGCTGGCACTTCCGCCGGTTTCACAGATTCCTGTTTCTTTTTCCAATCGCCGATGGCGGCTCGGATGGCATCCTCGGCCAGCACCGAGCAGTGAATTTTGACTGGCGGCAACGCCAATTCTTTCACAATCTCGGTGTTCTTGATCTCGAGAGCCTGCTCAACCGTCTTGCCCTTGACCCACTCGGTCGCCAAGGACGACGATGCAATCGCCGAGCCGCATCCGAAGGTCTTGAATTTGGCGTCTTCGATGACGTTGGTCTGGGGATTGACCTTGATCTGCAGCTTCATGACGTCGCCGCACTCGGGGGCGCCGACCAGGCCGGTGCCCACGTCGGCATCTTTTTTGTCCATGGAACCGACGTTGCGTGGATTGTTGTAATGATCGATTACTTTATCGCTATATGACATTTCTTTTCACCCCTTCTTTTAGAAACCCCTTGTTCAAATTTCCAGTCGCCACCCAAGCAGCGGACTTTTTCGCGGGCGAGGGCGCCCGCGCTACACTAGTGGGCCTCTGCCGCCCACTTCACACTTTTCAGGTCCACGCCTTCTTTCGCCATCTCGTAGAGCGGCGACAGTTCGCGCAGACGGAGTACGGTTTCGACGACGCGGTCGCCCACGTAATCAACTTCGGCTTCGGTATTGAAGCGTCCGATGCCGAAGCGGATCGAGCTATGCGCCAGATCGTCGCCGGTGCCGAGGGCTTTCAGAACATACGACGGCTCGAGGGTCGCCGAGGTGCAGGCCGATCCGCTGGAAACCGCGATATCGTTGATGCCCATCAAGAGCGACTCGCCTTCGACGTAGGCAAAGCTGATATTCAGATTGCCGGGGAGGCGATGCTCCATGGAGCCGTTGATGTAGGTTTCGTCGAGGCGGCTCATGATGCTGTCTTTTAGACGGTTGCGCAGGCCCGCCATTTTGCAGGACTCCTGCGGCATCTCTTCCATCGCGATGGCGCAAGCTTTGCCGAGGCCGGCGATTCCGGGAACATTGAGCGTTCCGGAACGCATGCCGCGCTCGTGGCCACCGCCGTCGATGAGCGGTACCAACTGGACGCGCGGATTCTTGCGGCGCACATACAGCGCTCCGGCGCCTTTGGGGCCGTAGAGCTTGTGCCCGGTGATGGACGCGACATCGATGTTCATCTTGTTGACGTCGATCGGAACCTTGCCAATGGCCTGCACCGCGTCGGAATGGAAGACCACGCCGCGCTCGCGGCACAGTTTGCCGATTTCCGCGACCGGCTGCAACACGCCGATTTCGTTGTTGGCGGCCATGATGGTGACCAGAATCGTCTTGTCGTCGATGGCGCGCTTCAGGTCGTCGAGGTCGATCAGCCCGTCTTTCTGCACCGGCAGATAGGTGACGCGAAAGCCGAGTTTCTCCAGATGCTTGCAGGTGTCGAGCACCGCTTTGTGCTCGGTAACCTCGGTGATGATGTGGTTGCCCTTTTCGCGGTACATCTCGGCGACGCCTTTGATGGCGAGGTTGTCGCTTTCGGTGGCGCCGGAGGTGAAAATGATCTCTTTCGAGGACGCGCCAATCAGCTTGGCGATACGCTCGCGCGACAACTCAACCGCTTCTTCCGCGACCCATCCGAAGGGGTGATTGCGGCTGGCGGCGTTGCCGAACTTTTCCATGAAGTAGGGCAGCATCTCTTCGAGGACGCGCGGATCCATGGGCGTGGTCGCGTGATTGTCCATGTAGATGGGCAGCTTGATACCGTTGGGGGACGTGTGCTGTTCCGCATCGTGCTGGGTCGCCTTGTTGCCATTCGTGCTCATGACTACTCTTCTCCTTGAAAAAGTGCTATGAAATCTAAAGCGCTACGAGATGGTTACCAACTCCACGCGTTTCCTGGTTTCCTGTTTATCCACCTCGATTACTTCAGGCTCTTCTTTCATCTGCGAAATTTTGATGTTCTTCAGAACCTGCTCGATGCTTTCATTCACCTTCCGCAGCGGTTCGCGAATGGTGCAGCGATCGCTTTGATCGCATTCGCCGCGAACGGTTACGCAGGACGTAATGAAGAGCGGTCCGTCAATGGCCTTGATCACTTCGAATGCGGAGATCATTTTCGGATCGCGCGTCAGGGTGTAGCCGCCGTTCATGCCATGCTGCGACCGAATCAAACCGACCTTGGCCAGGCGTTGCAGGATCTTGGCCAGGGCTTCCTGTGGAATGCCGTAGGCTTCGGCAACATCCTTGGCACTGCACGCGCCCCGGTCAACGTGCTCCGCCAGGTGTTTCATGGCCATGAGTCCGTAGTCCGCTTTTTTGGTCAGTTTCAGCATCGTATTCGGAACGACTGTAATGCCGACCTATATGGTCGGATAAAACTCCGACTGTTTCGGTCGTATTTCAATACTAAACGGAGATACGATTTCGCGCAAGGGCAAGCAGGGAGGGGTTGGATTTGGCAGGCGAACGGTAAGTTTCGGCAGGCAAACGGCTTAGGAGATGAATCCCAGGTGGATAAGAAAGGACTTGGGTCACCCGGCGGTGCGAAATGCGCGAGAACGGCCGACGAATGGCCTGATGGCTCGACCTAATCATGGACTATGGGCGTTCGAGATGTTAATCACCTACGGGCACACGACTCGATTTGATTTGTGTGCGGCCATCGTCTCATTCCGTTCCGCTCCAGTTTTCAGCATCAAGGTGCATAACGAGTAAAGACAAGGTCGGTCGCTTGGGTCTTCTCGTGGCAGGGGAAGCAGCTTTTCATAAACGCCGCGTCGCCCGGTTTGCCGTCCGCGAAGTGACCGAAGCCCCAGCCGCCGGTGACGGCGTACTTTTTTGAGTCCTTGACCATGAACTGAATGTTCGTGGGGGCTCCGGGGACGAAAGATTGGGCCTGGCCAAAGACCATGTTGTTTTCGTCTGAGGGGACGTTGCGGTAATGCAAGGCAGCAATGATCGAGCCGTCCGGGTACGGAAGCTTGCCTGTCCGGAAGGCGTTGAACGCTACATCGTTGCCCAGGACGGCACCTAAACTGTTGAGGGTGCCTGCTTCATGGGCCGAGGAGATCCACTTCCAGTCGCGGTACCCCTGAGGAATTTCGGTAACGAACGGGGCAGGCGCCCCATCCGCGTGTCCTGGTGCAGGGGCAAAGAGGGCGACAAGGCCGGCCATGGTTGCAACTGCAATCACGAAGAATGTGAAGTGTTTCATGGGGTTCCTTCCTCCAATATGTTTGGGTGAACTAAGATCAGCAGTCCTGACCATTTTGCCTTAAGGCTGATGTCCATGGGGATTCAATTCGCGAGCAGCCTAGGCGGAACTCACGCGCAACAGCAATACAGGAAAACCTGTATTGCCAACATGACAGTCTTTGGGGCTAATTTCGCAGCCAGGTCGGAGCATTTCCGCGAAAGCGGGAACGCCTCAATTGTTGTAAAAGGCGAGTTCGCTCATGAGCAGGATCGGCGCGTCTGGTTCGTTTCAGCGCTTCGGTTGGTTCCTAAACCTTGCAGCACCAACCTGCAAAGTTCGTCGGCGAAGCTTTCTTCGAGTTTGACGTGACGAATCAGAAAACGCATCAGGATGGGTCCGTAGAGGGAGTCGAGGATGAGGTCGAAGTCGCTGCCGACGGGCAGTTCGCCGCGGTCGACTCCGCGCTGCAGAGTTTCGTAGGCCTGTCTGCGCCGGGGCCAGAGAAATCTGTCGCGATAGGCCTCGAGCAACTCGGGATCGGATTGGCCTCCGGCGAGGAGCGCGGCTACGACTTTGCCGCGTTGCGAACGGAAGATTCTGATCAAGCCCCTCATCTGCAGGTTGATGTCGGTATAGACGGAGCCGGTGTTGGGGAAGCGTAGTTCGTTGTCGGCGCTGGCGGCGAAGGCGTCGGCCACGAGCGCGGCCTTGGTGGGCCACCAACGGTAGACAGTGGTTTTGCCGACGTTGGCGTCGGCGGCTATTCCTTCGATGGTGAGGTCGGCGAATCCGCCATCTTGCTGGAGAAGTTTCAAAGTGCTGCGCAGGATGGACTGGCGGGATTCTTCGCTGCGCGGGCGGCCGGGCTGGCGCTTTGAGGCGGCTTCATTGCTTCCGCTGCTTCCACTCGAGCCGTTACTTCCGTTTTTGGCTTCGGCGCGCCGGATATGATTTTGTGCCATGGGTAAAGTCTAATATAATTTAAATCCGAAACGTACTGTTTTGAATCTTACTAAAAAGTTCGTCGAGTGTCGGTAAGGGGACTTTGGTTGGTTCTGCCGGGCGGGGAAGCCCGGCGCTCCACTGTTCTGCCGGTGTTCTGCCGGGCGGGGACGCCCGGAGCTCCACAACCTAGCTGAGTAACACCAGTTTTCGCTTTCTTATGTGGATAGTCGCATTAGCGCTTCGGCGTCCTTATACGTTCGTGGTGATGGCACTGCTGATCATCATTCTCACGCCCATCACCATCCTGCGTACCCCGGTCGACATTTTCCCGGACATCAATATCCCGGTGGTGAGCGTGGTGTGGAACTATACGGGCCTGTCGCCGAGTGAGATGGCGGACCGGATCGTGACCAACTCCGAGCGCGGCTTCACGGTCACGGTCAACGACATCGAACACCAGGAATCGCAATCGCTCAATGGAATTGCCGTAATCAAGATCTTCTTCCGGCCCAACGTGAACATTGCGATGGCGGTTACGCAAGTGACGGCAATTTGCCAGACGGCGCTACGCAGTTTGCCGTTGGGCACGACTCCTCCGCTGGTCATCACTTACACGGCATCGTCGACGCCGGTGGTGCAACTGGGCTTGAGCAGTAAGACGCTTCCGGAGCAGCAGGTATTCGATTTGGCGCAGAATTTCCTGCGCACGCAATTGAGCACGGTGCAGGGCGCGGGCACGCCCTATCCTTTCGGGGGCAAGCCGCGTCAGATCCAGGTGGACCTCGATATCGCGAAACTGCAGGCCTATGGTTTGTCGCCGAACGACATTGTCAACGCGGTGGCGGCACAGAATCTGATTCTGCCGGCAGGGACGACCAAGATCGGGCCGACCGAGTACAACGTGGAGTTGAACGGCAGCCCGCGCAATATCGCCGACCTCAACGATCTGCCGGTAAAGACTACGAACTCGGCCACGCTTTATCTGCGCGATGTGGCGCATGTGCGAGACGGGTTTATACCGCAAACCAATATTGTGCGGCAGGACGGGGTGCGCGGGGTGCTGATGGCCATGTTCAAACTGGGCGGGGCCTCCACACTGACCGTGGTCCGGGATATTAAGGCAATCGTGCCGATTGCGGCCCAATCGCTGCCTCCTGAACTCAACATTAAGGCTCTTTTTGATCAGTCCCTTTTCGTGCGCGCGTCGATCAATGGCGTGGTGCGGGAAGGCCTGATCGCCGCTTGTCTCACTGCCGCCATGATTCTGATCTTCCTGGGCGATTGGCGGCCGACGGTGATCATCGCGATCTCGATTCCCTTATCCATTTTTGTCTCGGTGATTCTGTTAAGCGCACTCGGCCAGACCATCAACATCATGACCCTGGGAGGATTGGCGCTTGCCGTCGGCATATTGGTCGACGACGCCACGGTTGAGATCGAGAACATCGAGCGCAATCTGGCCATGGGCAAGGAGATGAAGCAGGCCATCCTCGATGGCGCGCAACAGATTGCGGTGCCCGCGTTCGTCTCGACCCTGTGTATCTGCATTGTGTTTGTACCGATGTTTTTTCTGGCCGGAGTCGCGAGGTTTCTCTTCGTCCCACTGGCGGAGGCGGTATGCTTCGCGATGCTGGCGTCTTATCTGCTGTCGCGAACGCTGATCCCGACGATGGTGATGTATATCATGCGGGGGCACGAGCATCGCGCTGCCGAGACCAAGAATCCGTTCTTAAGAATGCAGCGGAAATTCGAGCGCGGGTTTGAAAACTTCCGCGGCCGCTATCAGCAATTGCTGGAAAGCACGCTGGAACATCGCGGATGGTTTGCCATCTGCTTTGTGATTTTCTGCGTTTTGTCGCTGGGGCTGGTCTTTTTTCTGGGGCAGGATTTCTTTCCGCAAGTGGACGCGGGCTTGATTCGACTCCATTTTCGCGCCCGACCGGGCTTGCGCGTGGAAGAGACCGCGCGTCTCTGCGATGGAGTGGAACAAGTTCTGCGCAGCGAGATTCCGAAGGAAGAGCTGCAGACCATGCTGGACAACATTGGCGTCCCCTACTCCGGCATCAATCTCTCTTATGCGAGCTCGGGCGTCATTGGGACGAATGATGCGGAGATTCTGATTGCGCTCAATCCGGAACATCATCACCCTACGGCGGGATACATCCGCAGGTTGCGGCGTGAGTTGCCGGCGCGTTTCCCCGGTGTGGAGTTTTTCTTCCAGCCGGCCGATATCGTGTCGCAAATTCTAAATTTTGGATTGCCCGCGCCGGTCGATATTCAGATCATGGGCGCGGATATGCGTACGAGCTACGACATCGGACAGAGGATCGCAAATCGGCTGCGACTGATTCCGGGAGCGGCCGACGTGCACGTGCAACAGATGCTGAGCCTGCCGACGCTTTATGTCGACATGGACCGAACCCGCATCAATCAGGTCGGGCTGAACGCCCTCAATGTCGCACAAAGTGTGCTGATCAGTTTGAGTGGAAGTTCGCAAACGACGCCCGACTACTGGCTGAATCCCAAAAATGGAGTCACTTATCCCATCGCCATTCAGACGCCGCAGTACAAGATGACATCGCTGCAGGATTTGATGAACACCCCGGTGACGAGTCCGAACCCGCAGACGGTTCCGCAGGTGCTCGGTAATCTGGCGCAACTCACTCCGGTGGCGCGTCCGGCGGTAGTGAACCATTACAACGTGCAGCCGGTGATCGACGTGTATGCGAGCACGCAGGGGCGGGATCTGGGGGGAGTGGCGTCAGACATCCTGGAGGCGCTCAAACCATTTCAGAAAAATCTGCCGCGCGGAACGCGGATTGTGGTTCGCGGGCAGATCGAGACGATGCGGTCTTCTTTCTACGGACTGGGCTTTGGGCTTCTGGGAGCGATCGTACTCGTCTATCTGCTGATTGTGGTCAACTTTCAGTCGTGGCTCGATCCTTTTATCATCATCACAGCCCTGCCGGGTGCGCTGGCGGGAATCTGCTGGTTCCTGCTGATTACGCGCACCACGCTGAGCGTGCCATCGCTGACGGGAGCGGTCATGTGCATGGGAGTCGCGACCGCGAATTCGATTCTGCTGGTTTCCTTTTCGCGTGACCGGATGAATACCGGAGTGCCGGCGCTGCAAGCGGCGCTGGAAGCGGGCTACACGCGCATGCGGCCGGTCATCATGACGGCTCTGGCCATGATCATCGGCATGGTGCCGATGGCGCTGGGCTTTGGCGAAGGCGGCGAGCAGAACGCTCCGCTCGGCCGAGCCGTGATCGGCGGGTTGCTTTTCGCCACCGTGGCCACACTATTTTTTGTGCCGAGTGTGTTTACGATTATTCACAGCCGGCGCGAAGCGAAGCTTCGCTCGGAGCTGGGCTAGCAAGCAAGGTGAGCAGTTGAAGAAATACGTTGGAGACTTCCTATGTCAGTACAATCGCCGCCGGTAAGAAGAGAGCCGAAAGACAGCTTATCCTCACCCGCCCACGATGTTCATGCGGGGGGCGCTGGCGCGCCGGAAACGACGCCGGCTCAGACGAGCCTTGGCAAGATTCTGGTGGGCGCGGTGCTACTGGTGCTGCTTACAGCCGGGGTGGTTACTTTTCTGAACCGGAAGAGCGAAGGTGACGCGCTGGCGAAAGAAACGGAAGCTGTCTCGATTCCGACCGTAGCTGTCGTACAGCCGCAAACCGAGCCTGGAAACGACGAACTTGTGTTGCCGGGAAATTTGCAGGCATTTGAAGAATCTCCTATTTTTGCGCGCACCAACGGCTACCTTTTGCGCTGGTACAAAGACATTGGAAGCAAGGTCGAAAAAGGGCAACTGCTGGCGACGATAGACACTCCGGAAATTGATCAGGAGTTGTCGCAGGCGCGAGCGAACCGCGAGCAGATCAAGGCGGCGTTGGGCTTGGCGAAAATCTCGGCTGACCGCTGGGCGAATCTGCGGAAGACCGACTCGGTTTCGCAGCAGGAGGCTGACCAGCAAGCGAGCGGGCTCGAGCAGGCGGTTGCCAACCTTGCGGCAGCGGACGCGAATGTCAAGCGTCTGGAAGAACTAGAGTCGTTCAAGAATGTTTATGCGCCCTTTTCCGGCGTGCTTACGCGGCGCAATGTCGATCCGGGGGCGCTGATCAACTCCGGCGCGGGGTTGGCGGGCAAAGAGCTGTTCGATATGGCGCGTGTCGATCCCCTGCGTGTTTACGTGAGCGTTCCGCAGGCCTATGCGCCGTCGATGAAAGTTGGGGTTAAGGCGACGGTGACGCTGCAGGAATTTCCGGGACAGAAGTTTATGGGTACGATCGTTCGCACGGCCGAGGCCATTGATCCTGGGACCCGCACGCTAAATACGGAAGTCGATGTTCCCAACAAAGACGGCAAGTTGCTGCCTGGGTCTTTCGGCCAGGTGCATTTTGCGACTGGGACTGCGGTTCCGAGAATCACGATTCCGGTCAACGCCATGCTCTTCCGAGCGGAGGGGGCGCAGGTTGCGGTGGTGGACAAGGATGGGAAGGTACATCTCCAGCGGATCAACATTGGTCGCGACTTCGGCACCACGCTCGAAGTTCTGGGCGGAGTTGAGGTGAGCGATCGGGTGGTTATCAATCCGTCTGACTCGCTTGAGGAAGGGCAGCAAGTGCATGTCGCCAAGTCCAATGCAGGAGATGCGCATTCGTGAAGGAATGGCTGTTGGTCGTAAAGACTAAGTTCAGAAGGCTCTCGAAGGGCAACGTGAAAGTCGGGTTGCTGGCGGTCGGGTTGCTGGCCGTTTCCGCTGTGAGTTGCACGGTTGGGCCAAGATATAAGCGGCCCGCGGCGGTGGTTCCGGACAGCTGGAAGGGCGAGGGACCATGGCAGCCGGCGGTGCCGAAGGACGCAATTCCCAAAGGCGCCTGGTGGCAAATTTTTCATGATGCGGAGCTTGACCAGTTAGAGCAACAAGTGCTGCAGGCAAACCAGTCGCTCACTGCGGCGCAAGATCGCCTGGCGCAGGCTCGGGCGCAGGCGAGTATTGCATCCGCGGCGTACTTTCCAACGGTGAACACAGACCCGAGTGGGCAGCGGCAACGTCTCTCCGGTAACCGGCCGCTTTCGGGATCCACGGTTCCGCTGACGCCGGTCAGCCAGAACGTTTTCACGATTCCGTTTTCCGTGAGCTACGAACTCGATTTATTCGGACAAGTCCGGCGCAACCTGGAGGCTGCCAATGCTTCGCTGCAAGGTAGAGCCGCTGATCTGGAAAATGTTCGCCTGATCCTGACCGCCGAATTGGCGGCTGACTACTTCAATCTGCGGGAAAGCGACGCGGAAGCGAGGGTAGTGCGGGAGTCAGTGGAGATCCAGCAAAAAGGAATGGACCTGGTCAATCGTCGCCACGAAGGCGGGGTCGCCAATGGATTGGAAGTCGCGCAGCAGGCGGCGCTGCTGGATTCGACTGCGACGCAAGTGCAACTGGTGCTACAGCAGCGGGCGCAGTACGAACACGCTATCGCGGTGCTGGTGGGGAAGTCCGCATCGGCTTTTGGCCTGCCGGAAGCGCCATTTGATGTCCATCTGCCAGTAATACCCACGGGAGTGCCGTCCGAGATTCTGGAGCGGCGTCCTGACGTCGCGACGAACGAACGCCAGATGGCGTATGAGAATGCGCAAGTTGGTCTGGCAGTGGCTGCGTTTTATCCGCATATTACGCTGGGCGGGGGCGGAGGATGGCAGAGTCGCGACATCGGGAATCTGATAAGTGCTCCGAGCGCTTTCTGGGCGCTCGGCGGCGACATTTTGCAACCGATTTTTGAAGGCGGACGCAATCGCGCCAACCTGGCCCTCAGCCGTGCGGCTTACGATGAATCGGTCGCCAACTACCGGGAATCGGTGCTGGAGGCGTTTCAGCAGGTCGAGGATGGGCTGTCGGGTCTCGAACTGTTGAATCAGGCGGCGAAGACGCAACAGCAGGCGGTGACGGACTCGCGGCGCGCCCTGGAACTAGCGAACGACCGCTATGTAGGGGGAGTTACGACTTACCTCGACGTGATTACGGCGCAATCGACGCTCCTGAGCAATCAGCGACTGGCGACGCAACTACTGGGTCAGCAAATGACCACTTCTGTTTATCTGGTCAAGGCTCTGGGCGGATCGTGGGACGCTTCCGAGCTTCAAGGACAACAGGTGAAGCCGACGCTGGTTCAGGCGGTCCAGCCCTAGGTCGGTCCAGTCCTAACTCGGTCCAATCAACCTTTGTCCGACCGTACGTCGAGGTTTTCCGCAGCCTGCCAGACCAGGGAGTTTCTGAATTTTGAGCTTTTCGCAGTCTGCTCAGGTCGGAATTTGAAGACAGAGCGCACAGCATTCCCGCCGTGCGCTCACTGGCATGCAGGCGCGGACGCGCCGAGCGGCTACGCGGAGTGTTCCTGACCGCTTTGGCGCGAACGGATCTCGCGCTCTGCGATCAGCCAATCCTGATTCTGGTCACCATTGTTCTGATCGCCATTTTCGCTGCCGGCGGTGGCTCGGCGCTCCAGGTAGAGCTCATAAGCGCGGCGGCGAATCTGATCTTCGAGAGTAGCCTGTACGTGATTGATAACAATCACATTCGTCGATTTCGCATTTTGCGGAACTTCTTTCGCAACCGGTTTCGCAAGCTCGGGCGCAGTCTGCACCGGGGCGGGCTGCGTTGAGGCTGCAGTTTTCTTGCTCCGAGCGGTGGTAGTGGTTTCAGTCGTTTTGCGTGGCATAGAGTACTCCTTACAGATACCCAGCTCCAGGAATGGTCTTGCGTAATGAATAAGCGACATACATCTACCCCGATAGGTCGCCCCAGTTTGTGCGATGAGAGATACATCTAATATAACGCGAACGGCTGTGGAATTGTGGTCTGGGAGATCAAAAAAATAGCTGCTCCCGATCAAAAAAGCGATTCTTTTTGGACATGGCCAATAGCGGGCGGAGAGCGGAAGTACTGGAGTAACTTGAACAAAATTCGTGGGACCCGCAGGATGGATGAGTAGGACTTGAGCATAACTATGTCATCGGCAGGATTCCATTCTGCAACCAAGGGCGCGAAGGCAACGCTCGGCGACCTGGAAAACATGCTTTCTGAATCTCCCAGTGCGGAGAGGGCCTGCATGAAGCTCGCGCAGATTCTGCGAGTGCGGCGCAGCGAAGTGGCGTTGCTCCGGCTGGACAAAGGTAGTCTGCGATTCGTTTTTCCGCCGGAGCTGCGATCGGCGGGGGTACTCCCGCTGACGGGGTCGGCCGTGGCAGCGCGGACGGCGGCGACGCGCACCCCTCTTCTGTCGAACGCTTTCATGCGGGTCAAGCATGTCAGCCTGTTTGAAGCGGTCAAGATTGGAGCGGAATCGGACGAGGAGGCTCGTGGCGCGGAGCAGATGCCGATTCAAAAAATCATGTCCGTTCCGGCAATGAATTCGGGAAATGTGAAGGGAGTGATCCAGGTTTCCCGCAAGGGACTGGATGCTTCCGGTGCGGGCGCGGACTTCACTGGCGGAGACTTGAAGGAACTGGAGCAGGCCGCGGAAATCATTGCCCGCATGCCCTTCATGGAGGAAGGGGCGGAGTTTTAGCCGGGAATAGTGGCTTTGACACATCCGTTGTATCCTCTCAGTACTATGCGTGCGTTCAAGGTTTCGTTAAACGGCGAGAGGGTATGTCTCGCGGGGATCGGCGAGCGCGGGGTGCTCACGGCAATTGTCACCTGGGTGGCGGGAGATCGGCGGGCAGATTTGTTTATGGAGGTGGGTGGCCTCGCCAATGAGGAACACCTCAAATGGGTAAACCAGAAACCCCTTCGCGTCGGCGACGAAATTAAGGTCAAGATTGTTGAGGTAACTTCGGTCGACCGACCCGTCAAGAAACAGCTGATCCATCCGGCGGAAACGGTCAAGGCCCAGAAGCGTTACGTCCGTATGCTGGCCAAGCAATTTGGGTGGAAAATCCAGCGCAGTCAAGCGAAGTCCTCACACCGCCTGTCCGGCGGAAAAGCCTGACGCCCAGGCCCACTGAAAGTTGAAGCCGCCGAGCTGGCCGGTGACATCGACCACTTCTCCGATGAAAAAGAGGCCGGGAACTTTGCGGGATTCCATGGTTTTCGCGGAGAGTTCGCTGGTGTCGACGCCGCCGGCAGTGACTTCCGCCTTTCCGTAACCTTCCGTCGCTTCCGGATTTATTTCCCAGGCATGCAGTTGACGTTCGGCGCTGGCAAGGTCGCGATCGGAATTGCCGGTCAACGGAAAAGTGTCGATCCAGCGATCCGCGAAGCGGCGTGGCAGAATTTCACGCAGCAGAGATTTCCAGGCTGCAGGGTCGCGATGGCCGCGCGAATGAAGTTCGGCGGTCAAGTTTCGACCCGGCGCGAGGTCGAGGTGAATTGGGTCCTTACCGTTCCAATAAGAAGAGATTTGGAGAATTGCGGGTCCGCTGATTCCGTGATGAGTGAACAGCATGTTCTCGCGGAACGACTGCTTGGAGCTGGGCGTGGAAGTGACCACTTCGGTGGAGACTCCGGCAAGATCGCACCAGCGCTTGCGGGTTGGTTCGCGGAAGAGGAGCGGAACGAGAGCGGGGCGGGGCGGCTGAAGGGTCAGGCCAAATTGCCGGGCCAGATCGTAACCGAACGAGGTGGCACCGATTTTCGCGATCGACAATCCTCCGGTGGCAACGACCAGGCGGGGCGCGGCGAGAGTGGCTCCCTCGGCTTGAACAGTGAAGTGGCTATTTTCTTGCGCGTCGTTCTTGCGCACAGCATCGATTTTTGTATTGAGCCGGATTTCCACTCCAGCGTCGCGGCATTCCTGCTGCAGCATCGCTGTGATGTCGCTGGCTGCGCGATCGCAGAACAACTGGCCGAGTTTTTTCTCGTGATAAGGGATGCGATGTTTTTCGACGAGGCGTAGGAAGTCGGCGGGAGAATAGCGGGCGAGGGCGGACTTTGCGAAGTGCGGATTGGCGGAGAGAAAGTTATCGGGAGCGGTGTGGAGGTTGGTGAAATTGCAGCGGCCGCCGCCGGAGATCAGGATCTTTTTACCGGTGCGATCGGCGCGCTCGAGCAGCAGCACGCGCCGCTTACGTTTGCCGGCTTCGATGGCGCACATCAGGCCGGCGGCGCCCGCTCCCAGAATGATGACGTCGTATTTCTGATCCGCTTTCTGATCCACGCAGGAACGAGCTTAGCAAACGAGCGGACAACTGTCCGGTTTGATATGCTGTTCGGAATCTTACGGGGCGGATCCATTCCGGTGTACGAATCGTGGAGTAGTAAATTTGGGCGCGAATTCCCGATGTAGTGCGGACGCTGCATGTTAGCCGGCATTCGAACTCGCGATTTACGCAAGGTCTATACGTCACCGCCGCCGCTTGCCTCTGGTGGCGGCTTCGGGTTCAGCGCGGGGCGAGGGAAGGGAAGCAAACAGCCCAAGCCGCAAATCGTCGCTCTCGATGGAATCTCTCTGGAGGTCTTGCCGGGAGAGATCTTTGGGCTACTGGGACCGAACGGGGCGGGCAAATCGACAACGGTCGGAGTGCTGACCACTCGGGTGCGGCCTACGGGCGGGCAGGCATGGATCGGCGAGCACGACGTATGGGCGGAGCAGGTCGCGGTCAAGCGACTGATTGGCGTGGTGCAGCAGCGTCCCAACCTTGACTTCACGCTGACCGCCAGCGAGATCCTCCTCTTTCATGGTGCTTATTTTGGCATCGATTCGCGGGAGAGAGCGGAGCGCGCCAGGACTCTGCTGGAGCGCTTCAAGCTGACCGACCGCGCCGACCAGATGGTCCGCGGATTTTCTGGCGGGATGATGCAGCGTCTGTCGATTGCACGAGCGATGATGCACGATCCGCAGGTGCTCTTTCTCGACGAACCAAGCGCCGGGCTGGATCCGCAGACGCGGTTGCTTCTCTGGGAGATCATCCGCGAGTACAACCAGAGCGGCAAGACGATCCTGCTGACCACGCACAACATGGAAGAGGCGGACGCCTTGTGCCAGCGTCTGGCGATCATCGATCATGGAAAAAATATCGCTCTGGGCACGCCCGCGGAGTTGAAGGCCTCGGTTCCGGGAGGCTATCTGCTGCGGTTGCGGTTTGGACGGCAGTCCCCCGAATTACTGGAGCGTCTTCAGACTTTGACCGGGGTGAGAGAGGTGCGAGCGATTGCGACGGACGGCAACTCGGCCGATGTGTACGCCGATCGAGGGGGATCGCTGGTCGGTGAAATTGCACATCTGGCCTCGGGCGCTTCCGTCGAGCTGTGCGACGTGCATATCTCGGAGCCGAGTTTGGAGAATCTTTTTCTGCATCACACGGGAAGGAGCTTGCGCGATTGAACTGGACGACTTTTCTGGCGCTGCTCGGGCGCGACGCTCATGTGGCCCGCCGCAACTTTGTCCCTTTGCTGCTGCAGACTTTTTTGCAGCCGATGATGTTCGTGTTTATCTTTGGCCGGGTGATGGTGTCGAGCGGCTACATGCCCGCCGCCTACAAGAGCCTGCTCTTACCCGGGATCATGGCGATCAGCATGGTGTTCACGGGCGTCTGGGCGGTCGCGATGCCTTTGATTGCCGAGTTTCAGTTCACGCGTGAGATCGAAGACCGGCTGCTGGCGCCGATCAATATCTCGTGGCTGGCGATCGAGAAAGTAATCTTTGGGACGATGCAGGCTCTGGTGGCTGGCCTGGTGGTGATCCCGATGGCATGGCTGTTGCTGCGTCCGGGGGTGGAGTTCAACCTGCACTCTCCGTTGCGCTTTGCCTGCGTCACCCTGCTGGTGGCGCTTTTCGCGGCCTGCGGCGGACTGGCGCTGGGGTGCAGCGTCAACCAGACTCACATCGGTTTGATGTTCAGCATGGTGCTGACACCGATGATCTTTTTCGGCTGCACGTATTATCCGTGGAGCGCGCTGGGACACTTTCCGATTCTGCAGAAAGTCGTGCTGATCAATCCGCTGGTTTACGCCAGCGAGGGGTTGCGGGGCACGCTCGTGCCGCAGTTTCCTCATCTTCCTGTGTTGGCAGTTTTGATCATGCTGGCCCTGTTTGATGTGGCATTTCTGGCAGTCGGGCTGCGACAGTTTCATGCCAAGGCGGTTAGCTGAGATCAGTTCGTAGGAAGCTGGGTGGTTCCGGAGGGGCGAAGACGCCCGTCCCTCCCTTATTCGCGCAGGCTCAATACCGCAGATAGCCAATTCCTACCCGCATGTGATGGAGCAGGCGGTCCGGGGCAACGAAGGCGATGGTGATCCCCAAAATGGCGTGCACGATGGCGAGGGGATAAATGCTGCGGTAACGGCGGAACATTTCGCAGAAGAAGAGTGCGCCGAGCAGCGTAGCGGTGGTCAGAACGGGATTGGGCAAATGGGCGACGGCAAAGAGCGTGGCCGCCATCCAAACCGCAGCCGAACTTCCATACAACTCTTCGAAGCGGGTGAAGAAAAACGATTGCAGGATGAATTCCTGAATCAGAGCCCAGACCAGGTATCCCCGCGCCGACTGCAGATTTGGAAACCAAGTGGGGTTGGCGGGAATCTGGCCGCCCGCCCAGTTGACCAGAAGCAGCAGGAAGACGGCGGTTATCAAACCAGCGCCGAGGGTTATGACAGCGCCGGACGGTTTCGGCAGTCCCAAGCCGAGACGCTCGAGCGACGACCGATCGCTCAGGAGATCCAGCAAAACGACGACGAGAAGTGTGAGGGCCGCGATGGTGGCCCAGCGGTTCCGGAAATGCTTCGTTGGTGACCACAACGCAAACTCCAGAAAGACAAATACCATGATGACCTGGGCCCAAACGTAGTAGCGGCGGAGGCTGGTAGCGAGGCTCCGGAGGTTGAGGTTGCGGGCGGGCGTGGTGGTGGAGGTTTCCGCGGTTAGAGTTTTCGGTTCCTGCGACATCTCTTTAGTGCGGCACCTGCAGCAGAACGAGTAGCACGTGTGGAAAGGGTCGGTTGTTCATGAGTCAAACCCGCAAGATCATTACTTCGGTAGCTTTGATGAGGGCTGCGGCGGTTTGGCCCCGCTTTAGCTGCATCTCTCTGGCAGAGCGTGCGGTGATAATCGACGTGATGAGCTGACCACCGATTGAAACTCTGACCTCAGCCATCAAACCGCTAATCTGCACGGACTCAATTCGTCCCACGAGCTGATTACGACCACTCACGCGCCGGACTTTTTCTTTGCGTTGCTGCTCGGTCTTGCCACGGGTTCTGAAAAGCAGTCTGTCCACTTCGCTCTGCGGGATACGATGGTGTCCTCCCGCAGTCTGATTGCTGCGAATTTTCTTTTTGTAAATCCACTGCTTAATGGTTGGAAAGCTGATCCCCAGTTGCAAAGCTGCATCGCGAAGCTGCAGCAGCCCCTCAATATTCGGTTCGGATTTGCGGTTGTTCTGCATCGGGACGCAATCGTAGCGACAACGAGGTTCCCGGTCAACTCAGTCGCATCGGCATGAGTATAGCCCACGAACCGCATGGCGAAACGGACTAAGTCGTACAGTTCTGGACAATCGAATCGTATGTAATGTACACTTGCGCGTTTCTATCCCAACCGATTGATTTTTTGAGGTCGAAATGCGCAAGGCCTACCTGTTTTTCGCAGCGGTTAGTTTTTTGCTTTCGTCATGCTTGACCTTTGCTCAGGCCCAAACCGGAGCGAGCCTTTCCGGCGTGGTGAAGGACCAAAGCGGCGCAGCCCTTCGCGATGTCGCGCTGACAGTCAAGAACGTCGACACCGGTGCAACGCGCACGATCGCAACCGACGGCGGGGGACACTATCAGGCGTCCTTCCTGCCTGCGGGGCGCTTCGAGATTCGCGCGGCAAAACAAGGGTTCGCCGTTGAAACGCGCACGGGAATCAGCTTGACGGTCGGCCAGGAGGCCACGGTCGACATTAAGATGCAGCGGAAGACGCTTGGGGGCACTCCCGACGCCTGCGCGAGCGGCCACGAGTTCGCCACCACCGATTGCACGCTGACCTGGCACGGCATCACGGTGTACGGTGTGTATGACATCGGCGTCGGCTGGGTCAGCCACGGCTTACCGGAAAGCGGATATAACTATGAAGGCGAAGCTCTGGTGAACCGGAATGGCTATGAACATCGATTCCTTGTCGCGCCGAACAACCTGCAGCAGACGGGTTTTGGCATCAAGGGGAAGGAAGAGTTTCTGCCGGGCTGGTCGGTTGTGTTCAACGCTTCAACGGGCCTCAATCCGCAGTCTGGCCTGCTCGCCAACGCGTCGGAAACCCAGATCACGAACAACGGCCTTCCCAGGAGCAGCTATTCGTATGCCATCGACGGCGCGCGGGCGGGCCAACCCTTCAATGACGAATACTATGGCGGTATAGCGTCCAAGGTTTTCGGCACGCTGACTTTCGGTCGGCAGCGCTCTCTCGGCACTGATGCGATGCTCCAGTACGATCCGGCAGGCGGCGCGTATGGCTTTTCGTACATCGGGTATAACGGCACGATGGCCGGCGGCGGCGACACTGAGGACAGCCGTTGGGACTACGCCGTGAAGTATCGCCTCACCTACGGCCCGGTGCATTTCGGCGCGATGTATAAATTCGCCAATGGTTCCGCCGGCTGCTACTCGGCCTCTGCAACTTGGACTGCCACTACCTGTACGCCGGAAGAGGCGCATAACAACGCTTATGGATTCAACCTCGGCGGAGACCTCGGTGGAGACCGGGGCAAGTTCTCCGCCGACTTCGTCTTCCAACATTACAACCAGGCGATCAGCGTATTGAACCCCTTGCTGGGGCCTCAGAGTCTGGCGGCGCCGTATCAGTCGACCACAGACAGCATCAATACAAACCAAATCAACGGGACCAATCTGATCGACCCGAACGGCACCGTCTATGGCATCGTGACCGACAACAATGCAATTATGGTCGCTGCCAAGTATAAGTGGGACCCGTTCAAGTTTTTTGCGGGCTATGAATACATCTGGCAGAATAACCCGGTGAACCCGTTGGGCGTGGGCGCCTCGGACCAGGGCGGTTACATCATGAGCGGGGTCGAAGACAACAATCTTGATTCTGAAAAGTTAGTGAACATCTGGTGGACGGGCGCGAAGTACACCTACCGCAGCAAAACCGACTTCACTTTCGCCTGGTATCAACAGCGGCAGAACGACTTCCGTGTTCCGCCAGCCTGCACGCCCCAAAGTTTCCGCGCTTCCTGCGCGGGCACGCTCAACGAGGGATCGCTCTATGCGGATTATCACTTCACCAAGCGTTTCGACGCTTATGCGGGAATTGCGTATTCCTGGGTGAGCGGAGGGCTGGCCATCGCCATTCCCCATGGCCCCGGCGTCCCCTATTTCAGCAACAACAACTGTGCTCCGACCGTCGGTAGTCGTTTCACCTTCTGATCGTTTCCGCGGCGGGCTCAGTCGAGAGCTTATCCCCAAGCGTCCTCGGCGGCTTCGGGGCTGGATTCCAGCAAAGCATGCATGGATGCGAGCGTTCTTGCCGGGCTGGGGAGTTGGCTAGAACCAGAACGTCCATATGGCGTCCACGCTGGCGTGGGTGATGGCCGAGGCCGGTACGCGGCGCCGATCGAGCCATGCGCGGCCATAGAAGATTCCGGCGATGGTGGCCAATATGACATAGCGCCAGTTGAAGTGGACCGAGCGTTTGTTGAAATGGGAGAGTCCGAATAACACCGCCGTTATCCCCAGCGCCGCGCGCCTTCCGACCCGCCGTTCCAGCAGGTTCTGCACCCAGGCACGGAAGTAAAGTTCCTCGGGAACGGCAACGAAAATGAAGATGTAGAGCCAGGTCGGAATCATCGAGAAGCGCAGAGCGTGACTATGAGGATGGAGAAAGCCGAGCGCCATTCCCAGCCCTAGAACGATTGGGGCAAAGAAAACCAGCTCCCGCAGGCCGGTTTTCCAGTCGCTCCAATGGAAGTGAAAGTCGAAGCCGGTTCCGTGGAGTCGGCGGATCACGACGTATCCATACAATCCGGCATCGACCAGCAGCAATTTGCCCCAGCCAGCCAACCCGTTGGGCCAGGCTTGTTCGAACCAGCGCAGATCGACGGCCAGGCCAAGCGTAAGGAGGATGATGGCGTCTCGCCAGTTACCGTGTTGCTCGGGATCGGCGGTCGAGGCCTGCGCCAGGAGCCACGCGATCGCCACCGGGAGAGCGGCGTAAAGAGCGCACCATTTCCAGGAAAAGAAGTGGTATTGCGACGAAATCAGAAGATAGGGCAGGACGCAGAGAACGGGGAAAGCCGCGCGTACGGTTGATGGCCAGCGGGCGCAGGCTTGCGCAACCCGCTCACCGGCAAATCCAAACAGGGCTGCCGGAGTGAGCTCCAGCACGAGCACCGCGATGGCCGCTGGGGTTGCGTTTTGCATAGACGTATCTTAATTCGGGAGAAAGATTGGACCAAGGTTTCGGGCGTACCGCTTTGGAACAGCACGATTGATATGGGAAGGGCTCTATGCGATTCGACTCATGCGATGAGTCTGACGTGCCGATCTTCCGGGGGAAGAGGAAAGGAAGATTCCGATGAGTATTTCAATATCCAGTTCGTTCTCGCCCGCGTCGTTCGCCGCTGCGCATGCTGCGTCGAATGCGGCCGCCGCTCAAAAGCGTCCGCAGACCGCGAACGCGCCGACGGATACGGTTCACCTGTCGGAGTCACAACAGGTGGTTCAGCTCTACAGACAGGGCCAGCAAGTGTCCCAGATCGCTTCCAGTCTCAGCTTGCCCGTAGAGGTTGTGAATAGCTACTTGGGGATCTCCAGCGGGCAATAGATGTCCGGGGGCGTTGTACGCATTCCCGCCAAACCCAGCGCCGATCGCCTCGGCTACGCGGCGGGTAATGACGCACTACCGTCGGTGATCCGGATCACAGCCTCTTGGCCGTCCAGACCGGGACAATGGTAGGGACGAGTACGAGGGAGGTCCCGTGTTCAAAATCATCAACGCCCAGTTCATCGCACCAGGGATTAAGCGCTTCATGATTGAGGCGCCCCGGATCGCGCGCAAGCAGCGGCCAGGCCAGTTTGTCATCATCCGGATTTGCGAGAACGGGGAGCGCATTCCGTTGACCATTGAGAAATCCGATCCGGAACGTGGCACTGTCAATATTGTGGTGCAATCGCTCGGCAAGACAACCCATCTCCTCAATTCGCTCGAAACCGGAGACAGTATTCTGGACATCGTTGGGCCACTGGGCAAACCTTCGGAGATCGCGAGTTTCGGCACGGTGGTCACGATTGGAGGCGGGGTGGGGACGGCCATGGCATATCCGACGGCGGCGGCGATGAAGCGAGCCGGCAATCGGGTGATCGCTATTCTTGGTGGCCGAAATAAGGACCTGGTGATCCTGGAAGACGAGATGAAGGAGGTCAGCGACACGGTTTTTGTTATGACCGACGACGGCAGCTACGCCGATAAGGGTCTCGTGACGGATAAGCTGCGGCAACTGATCGAGAACGGAACGCGCATCGATCTGGTGTTGGCGGTCGGTCCGATTCCGATGATGAGAGCGGTGGCGGAGATGACGCGCAAGGAAGGGATTCGCACCATGGTCAGCCTCAATCCGATCATGATCGATGGCACGGGCATGTGCGGCGGTTGCCGGGTGCTGGTCGAGGGCAAGAGCGAATTTGCCTGCGTGGATGGACCGGAATTCGATGCGCATCGCGTAGATTTTGCGGTCCTGGTGCAGCGGAATGCCATGTATCGAGATGCGGAAAAGCGGTCGATGGATGAATATCTGCAGGAAGTTGCGACGCAGAAACCGGAAGCGAAGCAAGCTCCGACCGAAGCGGTGACGGCGGGATGCGCACTGGAGGCGAGGTCATGACGACGGAGAAAGTAAAGTCTAAGAATCCAGTACCGAATCGCGAACGCATCAAGATGCCGCGGCTGCATATGCCGGAGCAAGCGCCCGCGAAACGAGCGCAGGAATTCACCGAGGTCAACCTCGGGTATTCGGAGGAATTGGCGCGGCAGGAGGCGATTCGATGCCTGGAATGCGCCAAGCCGGCTTGCGTATCGGATTGTCCGGTGGGCGTGAAGGTGAAGGATTTTGTGCAGTTGATCGTGGAAGGAAAGTACATGGCGGCGGCGGCGAAGATTCGCGAAGACAATGTGTTGCCGGCGATTACGGGACGGGTTTGTCCGCAGGAAGATCACTGCGAGGGCGCTTGCCTACTGAAGCGAAAAGGCGAGTCGCTCGGCATCGGGTACCTGGAGCGCTTTGTCGCCGACTATGAACAGCAGCACTTCGACCTCAAAAGCATTGTGAAAGCGCCGCCGACGGGGAAGAAGGTAGCGATCGTGGGCAGTGGGCCGTCGGGGCTCACGGCGGCAGGGGATCTGGTTCAGAAGGGTCATGCGGTGCATGTTTTCGAGGCGTTGCATGAGGTCGGGGGGGTGCTGGTTTATGGCATTCCTGAGTTCCGGCTGCCGAAGAAGATTATTCGTCAGCAGGTCGATTACATGCGGGCGATGGGCGTGGAATTTGAAACCGACGTGGTGGTCGGACGCACGGTCACGATTGACGAACTGCTCGAAGAAGAGGGCTATGATGCGATTTTCATCGGCACCGGCGCGGGGTTGCCGCAGTTCATGGGAATTCCGGGCGAGCATCTGAATGGGGTGTACTCGGCTAACGAATTTTTGACTCGCATCAATTTGATGCATGCCTATGAATTTCCCAAGTACGACGAGCCGATGGTGGATTTCCGGGGCAAGAACGTGGCGGTGATCGGTGGCGGAAATACGGCGCTCGATGGCATTCGTTCGGCGTTGCGGCTGGGCGCGGGGAAGGCCTACGTCCTGTATCGTCGCAGTGAGGCGGAGATGCCGGCTCGTAAGGAGGAAGTGAAGCACGCCAAAGAGGAAGGCATCGAGTTTCACGTGCTGACGGCGCCGACCGAATTCTTGTCGGACGGTAAGGGCTGGCTGACGGGAGCGCGGTGCATCAAGATGGAACTGGGCGAGCCCGACGCTTCGGGAAGACGGCGTCCGGTGCCGATCAAGGGGTCGGAGTACGATCTACCGATTTCGGTGGCGATCATGGCGATTGGGACGACGGCGAATCCGATCGTACAGAGTACGACGCCCGGACTGAACACGAACAAGTGGGGCTACATCCAGGCCGATGGGACGTCGCAAAAGACGTCGCGCGTGGGCGTGTTCGCTGGCGGCGATATTGTAACTGGCGGCGCTACGGTCATTCTGGCGATGGGAGCTGGGCGACGGGCAGCCAAGGCGATTGACGAGTATTTGACCACGGGTCTGTGGGAGATTGCGGGGCCTCAGGTTACGCACTGAGCGGGCGTTTTTTACTGAACTTTTTTATTCAACTCTTTATTCAACCTTTTTCCCAACTATTCGCTCAATTGTGGCTGAGCGTGGCGGCCAGAGAATATCGAGTTTCGCTGGGAAGATCAGCGTTCGCCATTTCGATTTTTCCTTCGAGCGGGTGGGGCCTGGTGTTATTTCTTACGCCACCGAAATATTTTCGCGCGAACTGAAACTTGTTTTATTGGCGGCAGGAACCTTTGAACTTTCGGAAATCGGAATTCTGACAGAGACAGAAGTGCCGGTTAAGCTGGAAGTGATCTCCAGCGATCCTTCCAACTGATGTACTCGTTCTTTCATGCCAGCCAGACCCACTCCGATTTGCGCGTTTTCTTCCTGGATTTGCTTCAAGCGATCGTCCGGAATGCCCTGCCCGTAATCCTCTACCTTCAGCCATACATCCGCACCTGTGACACGCAGCATGATATCTACCTGACTGCTGCCGGAATGCCGATGGACGTTGGTGAGAGCTTCCTGCAATACCCTGAACAGAGTGATTTCGGTTTCCTGGGGCAGGCGGCTATATTGCGATGGAACATCCATGTTCGCGAGGATTCCACTACGTTTGGAAAAGCCCTCGACGAACCAGTTCATCGCGGAGAGGAGTCCAACTTCATCCAGGAGAGGTGGATGCAGCAGGTGGGAGATGGTTCGCGTTTCCGATATGGCGCGTTCCAGCAACTCGGAGCAGGATTTCAGCACGACGGAAGGATTCTGTGACGAACCGAGCGTGACCTCACGCTCGAGAAGGTCGAGGCTCATCTTGAGGGCGACGAGATACTGACCAAGACTATCGTGCAGCTCGCGGGCCATGCGTCTGCGCTCGTCATCCTGTATGTTGAGGATGCGACTGCTGAGCCGTCGGGCGGCCTTTTCCGCCTGCTTTCGCGCGGTGATGTCGGTGCAGATTTCCAGCCAGCCGGCGAATTGCTCGTTCTTGTCGCGCAGAGTTGTCCATCGGGAACCAACAATGATTCGACTGCCATCACGCCGTCGTTGCCAAAGTTCACCTTCCCAACGATCGCGCCGAGTGAGTTCTTCAAGCGGCACGGGAAACTCAGTCTGGAGAAGTTCATGGGGCGAGCTGCCGATGGCCTCGCTCTTGGTCCAGCCGTAGAGCCGTTCGGCGCCCGAATTCCAATAAGAAATTTTGGAGTCAGCGGTTCTGACGAAGATCGCGTCGTTGGCCAGATCCAACAACCTGGCTTGTTCCGCTACCTGAGTGGTTCGATCTTCAAGCTCAGCGGTGCGTCTTTTGACCCTTTGTTCCAGTTCGTCGTGCGCATTTTGCAAATCGGCACCGCGTTGTTCAATCCGGCCCAGCATGTCATTAAATGCGTTGATGACGGTGGAAACCTCATCCTCGGTGTCGATGGTATCGGCGCGCAAGGAGTAATTTTGTTTTTGCGAAACCAATTTCGCCGTCTCCGCCAGTTTCGTCATCGGTTCGGAGATGCCGCGCTGCGAGGCTCGCGATACAACAAAGGCGGCGAACAGCGAGGCCAGAAGGATGCCGCCCATGATCTGAAGGTAGCGGCGCTTCCGGTTAGCGAGCGCTTTGGTGTCGGAAATCAGATAGACCTTGCCCGCAATATTGCCCTCGAAGACGACCGGTAGAATGACCGAGAACTGACTATTCTGAAACGAGTAGCCAAAAGGTTCGCTGCCGAGGGAGGTCACTCGAATACTGCCCGCACCCGGCCGTCTGTAATCGGCAAAAAGGGTTCCGCCAGCGTTATAGATGGCGGCATAGACAACGTGCGGTGAAGCGCGCAAAGCCGTAAGGGTATTCTCGGCCGCTTGCGTGTCGTTAGAAACGAGCGCCGAAACTGAATTCGAACCGATAATCTGCGCTTCGGTGGATAACTGCCGCACCACTTCCTGTTTGAAGCTATGAAAGTCGAACGAAAAGAAAGCTATGCTCGCGAGAAGAAGCGCGGCGCTGCTTACCAGCATGTTCATCAGGGTGAGCTTGCGGGAGATCGACAACCCCCGAATCGCTAGCATAGTTGCCTTTCCTGAGGCAAGTCGGGCAGAGATACTGATAGCACGGCAACGATAGTACGGCAACCTCCTCCAATGCTCCAGTCGTCCTAGATAATGAATCTCAAAAAGGTTTACTTGCCAACAATCAGGTAAACCCTGTAGGGGCGACTTTGCCCGTTTACTTGCGCTCCTGTGGGCCTAAGCTTCCCGTAGACGTATTAACGAAATTGCCCATCAGTGTTTCATTCCCAACCGTCGCTGCCGATCGGGTCGCCATCCGGCGGAGGAGCCGGAGTGGTAAGGTGGATTTCGGCCGGGTTTCTTTGAAAGCGCTCGATCAAGCTGGTGGAAAAGAAAAATTGAGCGCGCACGGCGTCATCCTTTGCGGATGGAGCCTGGGTTGCGATCCATTTTTTCAGCTCTTGCAGCTGCAGCGAAGCCACGGCTCGGACTTGAGCGGAAGCGTGGTCGTCGGCTGCGAGCGCGATGAGGTGATCGAGAACTACCGCATTGACGGTGCGCTGAATGGCCGCCGGATAACCGCCTGGGGCTGGCTGCGCCTTCCAGGTGGCGGCGAGCAGGGCGGCGATGAGTTCATCAAAACCAGGGTTGTGGTTATCGAGCGCATGATATTCGATCATGCGTTGGCCGCGTTCGGGCTGGAGCAGCAAACTCGCTACGATTTCCGACGCTGCTTCCCCGGGAGCCAGCGCATCGAAGGCCGGCGAGGTTCGACGCGAGAAATTCTCGCGGCCAGTCGGGTAGTCTGGCGGGCGCGGCGGAATTATTTTGAGTAGAGGGTCGGGGAGTGCGAGGGTTTGTGGTGAGAGGGTGTTGAGAACGGCGCGGATCGCCTGTCTTTGTTCAGCGGCAGGAACAATTGCAGGAGCTTTTTCGTTGTCCTTGATCCCTCGAAGATTGAAGGAGTAATCAAGGCCGCCGATCGATTTTGCCACGGCGGCCACTTGATAGCGATGGTAGAGATACATCGGAACCAGCACATCTTCGAGAGTCGCCATCGGAGCGTGTTCGGGAATCGCGCTCTCGGAAAGATTCTTCAGAGCTGCCGCGCGCACCGCCATGACGCGATTCAAACCATCGAGAGAGGTGCTGCTGGTATCCCAAAGATGTGCGACCGGGCTCGCGGAGCCAAGCGGCCGCGCATCCTGATCGGTGAGATAGAGAAGCCCTCGCGAAAAAGCATCTGCGAGAATCTTGTCGAGGGCCGCGGTTTCGTTGCTTCCAGGAGGGAAATCACTATAGCCGTAAGCGATAGAAACTTTATCCCACTCGCCGATCCCTACGGCGTAGGCATTGGAAACATCGGGACGGCCGTCCGCGCCCAGAGTTACGGTGGGCGGTGGATAATCCATTACTGAGCTGCGATTTACGATACTGGCGGCATAATTGTGCATGAGGCCCAAGGTATGGCCCGTCTCATGCGCGGCCAATTGCCGAATGCGAGCGAGCGCCATTTCGTTGGCTTGCTTGAGCTTGTCTTTGTCACTGCCGAATGGATCGAGCAGCCCTTGCGCGATCAGAAACACCTGGCGGATTCTGAGTGCGTCGAGGTTCACATGGCCATTGATGATCTCGCCGGTGCGCGGATCGGCAATGGGAATGCCATAGGCCCAGCCTCGCGTTGCCCGCGGAACCCACTCGATGACGTTATAGCGAACATCCATGGGGTCGACACCCTCCGGCAGCAACTTCACCTGAAATGCGTCGTGGTATCCGGCCGCGGTGAAAGCCTGGTTCCACCAGGCTGCGCCTTCGACGACGGCGGAGCGTATGGGCTCTGGTATGGCGCGATCCACGTAATAAACGATGGGTGTTACCGGTTCGCTCATTACGGCTGAAGGGTCTTTCCGGGCGAGACGGCGATGGGCAATGTAGCGCTTTTCGATAGGTTGGTCGACGGGCGTGGCAAAATCCATGTAACCGATGCCGAAGAAACTGCAACGCGGGTCGTAAGCGCGTTCGTGGAAACCAAGCGGGGGCGCCTGAATCAAAGAGAAGTGTTCGTGCACGGTAACGGCGCGCGGATCGGGCGTGACTTGCTCGATCCAGGGGCCGGGATTCTCGCCGACAAAAGTCAGGGTAGATTCAACGTCGGTGTTCTCCGGGAAATTCCTGGTGCGCGGAAGATAGATCGCAGAACGCGACGGATCGACGTGATAGGCGCCTTGCTTGAGCGCAGCGAGTCTCGCGGCCACCTCGTGTGCATCACTGAGGAAAAATGGAGTCGCGTCGACCAGGACGGAACCGGCCCCTTCATCATCTTCATTTTGGGCAGCGGCTTCGAATCCCCAGAGGACGGATTGCGCGAAAGCCTGGTGAACGGCTGTTTGCTGCTCGAGGTCATCGGTGACGGCTCGGTAACTCTCATTTTCAGCAACGAGCAGAACTCGCGGGCCGATGCGTTCAAAATGGACCACGTTCGTCTTGCCGGGTTGTCCGCGATCGAGGCCAACGTCGTTGGACCCGACGCCGTTAGGAAGGGATTCGTAATAGAGGAAAGAGGTATTCCATTTGTCGATTTGCAGCCAGAGTTTTCCCTCGCGCGCATCCCAGTAACAGGTGAAAAAACCAGGCAGTTTCTGCATGCCGGCGGTCTTCTGGGCGATCGTTTTCCGATCACTGGCCTTTTGATCGCTCGTCTTCTGATCGCCCGTCTTCTGGGCGATCGTGTTTTGGTCGATCGTCTTTTGGTCAATCGGTGTCGGAGTCCTGGACCTGTCCGGAGCGGAATTCTGAGCACCGCTGACGGCTGCGAAAATCAAGAATGCCACTGACACGATCAGACCGCGTTTCATCATGCTTCCTCCAGAAATGTTTACAAGGGACTGATCCGCTATGGTAAATGCGCGGGGCGTTCCGACGAAGCATAAGGTTGCGATGGTGTGTCTGCATTCGAATCGATGGATTGCCGCGGCGGAGGAGAGTTGCGTTCAAATCGGCTCGATGCCAGCCCAAACGAAGGCACAGCCTGCCACATAATTGATACGACCATTGCTATGCTTAACAAAACCTTGTCGGAGGTCGAAGCATAGACCCAGGGGGTTGATGGAACAGGATTAATACGAACACTCCAAACGAGTATGGGGAGACTGCCGTTGAAAATGTTGCCGATTTTGTACAAGTGTGCCTCGCTTCCTGGTCCAGAACCTGAAAGTGTAATGACAGGCTACAAGGTGAAATGCCTGGCAGTATTGCTGGTGCTTTTCACGACCATGGCGGTTGCCGAGGAGGCTGTCCAGACGATCGTCGAGCGCTCGGTTCAAGCCAATAGTAAAGACTGGCAAACCGCTCCGGCATACTCGCACTTTGAGCGCGATGTGCTAGCTACGGGAACGCGGACTGTCGTGGTCACTATGATTCTGGGGTCGCCTTATCAGCGGCTCGTAGCCGTCAATGGGACTCCACTGAGTGCCGATGAACAGGCACGAGAACAGCAAAAACTGGAAAGGGTAACGGCTCAGCGCTGTGGCGAATCGAGACAAGCGAGGAGCGAGCGAATCGACAGATACGAAAAGGAGCGCACTCGTGATCACCAGTTGATGGACGAAATGACGAAGGCATTCAGCTTCAAACTGGTGGGAGAAAAAAAATCGGGTTCGTCCGACGTTTATGTGCTGCAGGCGACCCCCCGGCCCGACTATCAGCCGCCCAACAAAGAAACCAAGGTGTTGACCGGGATGCAGGGCGAGCTCTGGATCGATAAACATACTTACCACTGGGTGAGAGTCGAAGCGGAGGTCATACATCCGGTCGTGATAGGGGGATTTCTGGCCCGCGTCGAGCCGGGCACGCGGTTCGAGTTGGAAAACATGCCCGTCGAAGGCGGAGTCTGGCTCCCCGAACATTTTGCGATGAAGTCGCGAGCAAAAATTCTCTTTCTATACACGAGCAAGAATCAAGAGGATGAAACTTACTTCGACTACCGAAAAACAGCCGGCAACGAAAACGCTGCTGCCTGCGGGTCGCTTCCGGGAAAGTGAATCCGATCACGAACCGGTCGGGACAAGGGTGCGGAGGCGTGTGATGGGGCACTTGTGGAAACTTTCCGGGCCTCCCGGTAGTCTAATTTCATAGGATTGTTACGCTTTTTTCGAATGAAATTTTCGCGACGATTTTTCGTGGTTCTGGTGTCCCTTCTCTTTTGTGGGTTTGCTCGCACTCTTGCATGGGCGGCAGATCCTCCTTCGTCGGCGCCACCATCCACCTCTTCTGTTTCTTCGACCCCAGTGCTCCCCAACGAGTTTGCGGGTTGGCAGGAGAAAGGGACAGTTGCGCGGAGCGATGATCCTTCTACAGCCGATGCGGCGAATGCGCCCGTTTTGAAGGAATATGGCTTCGTGCGTTTGGAGGAGGCGGCCTACACTCGCGACGATGGCCGCAATCTGACGATCAAGGCGGCGGTCTTTGAAGACGCCAGCGGCGCTTATGGGGCTTTTACCTTTTACGTCTCGGACAACATGCGGGCGGAAACGATTGGCGGCGCTGGGGCATACTTAAGTAACCGCGTACTGTTCTATCAGGGGAACGTGCTGGTAGACGCGGTGTTCGACCGAATGAGCGTGATGTCGGCCGCTCAACTGCGGGAATTGGCGGGGTTGCTGCCGCAAGCCGAGGGCAACAAGGGTAACCCGCCGTCGCTGCAGACGTATCTGCCGAAGCGGGCTTTCCAGAGGGATTTCGACAAGAACACGACGAAGTACATTCTGGGTCCACTGGCGCTGAATCGAGTTGTGTCGCCGCTGCCCGCCTCCATGGTGGATTTCAAGTCGGGCGCGGAAGTCGTCCTCGGCAGGTATGAGGCAGCTGCGGGCGACGCCACGTTGATGCTGATCGAATATCCAACGCCGCAGATCGCAGCCGAGAGACTGCGGCAGATTGATGCCTCCCACCAGGTCACCGAGCAGAAGCCGGGAGTTGCGTCGATTGTCGATGTCGGGCCTTTCTTCGACGCGCGCACCGGTCCGATCATCGTTATCGCTTCCGGCCCGCTTTCGAAGAGTGAAGCGAGATCGTTGATGTCATCGATCAGCTATGACGCCGATGTCACATGGAATGAAAACACGTATGTGACCAAGAAAGACAATCTGGCGAATTTTCTTTTCAATGCGATCGTGCTTTGCGGGATTGTGGTGGGGCTGGCTTTGGTTGCCGGCGTCGCCTTTGGCGGCCTGCGACTGCTCGTAAAGCGGTTTTTTCCCGATTCGGTGTTCGATCGCCGGGAGGCTATGGAGATCATCTCTCTCCACCTGGAAGACGAGGCCCGTAGGGGTCCCAGGAAACGGTAAGTGACTCAATCGAAGATTGTTAGCATCGAAAAGAGGGCATTTTCACCGATTTGGACCGGGTTTGCTGACTTGTGGACGCACGCTGTAAGTTATTGAAAATAGGACTATTTAAGTCGCATATTTTGCTTGACACTGCGCTTTTAAGACTCATAAGATCTCGGCAGAAAGTTCTGATGGATAAAACCTCCGTTGGAACTATTCTCCCTTGAAAGAAAAGGCTGCCCAAGTTGCCGGGTGGCCTTTTCGTTTTGGATGAAGTTCTCGCTCTCGATCTCAGTTGGCCTAAGGGCCGTGAACGTGAACGGAAAACTGGCCCCAGCCGCCTAATCCAGGAAACTCCTGGGGGATCGAATCCGTATTCACTGCAGGGCACAGTTTGTGCGGCGGAGGAGTTCCGATGTTTTGCGATCAATGTGGAATGCAGTTGCAGGCGGGAGAGCCGCGCTGCGGACGCTGCGGTAAACCCGTGATTGGTCTGGTCGAGCTTCGGCGCAGCCGGGTTCGAGAACACGTGCGCCTGCTTGGTATCCTCTGGGTGGCGTATTCGGCAATCCACGTGGTGGGTGGACTCGTCGTGCTCATCGTCGCCAACACCATCTTCGGCCGCGGTTTCCACATTTCGAACGGGCCACCGCCCGAAGTCACGGTCTGGCTGCATCCCCTGATCAGCTTTGTGGGATGGTTGCTACTGGCAAAGGCCGCAGCTGGCTTCTTTGCCGGTTGGGGATTGCTGCAACGTGAAGCGTGGGCGCGGACGGTCGCTCTGGTAGTTGGCTTCATCGCGCTTTTGAATATTCCCCTAGGAACCGCGCTCGGTATTTACACCTTGTGGGTGCTGCTGCCTGCGCAATCGGATGACGAGTATCGGGTGTTGGCGCAGGCCGCCTAGCAGGATTTCGGGGAGTTGCTCGACAAACTATTTTCATCCGCAGCCGGTAACCTTCAGCTGAGGGACGGTCGAAAGCGTCTCAGCGACACCTAACTGGAAAAGCGCGTCCGGTTCAGGCCTTTCCGTGCACAACCGTCGCCGGCAGCGCAAATCGTTCGATCGAATCCACGGATCGAAATTCACTTTCCTTTTATTCATGCTCCTTTAACACTGCCGCAACATTGCTGCAACACAGGCAATCTAGTGTTGAGGGCTGTCCCAGCAAAGGGTTTCTGCAAGCAAGCTCATTCAAGTGGAGAGCGATTGAGGCTCTCGCGGCCATGGACGATCTGGATGCAGCATCCAATTCGCGTTATTCCGACCTCATCTATGTCGTGGAGGATGATCCCGATGTGTCGCAGCTGATCGAACACAACCTGCGGAATGCGGGCTACGAAGTCTCGACGTTCCTTTCCGGGGCTCCGGTGGTTTCGCGGGCCGCCATGGCTCCGCCGACCCTGTTTCTACTCGATATCATGTTGCCGGGGATCAGCGGTTTCGATCTTTGCCGTCAGATCCGGCAGCACGAAAAACTGGCCAAGACGCCGGTCATTTTCATCTCCGCCCGAACCCAGGAACCGGATCGCCTGCAGGCTTTCGACGTGGGTGGCGACGGCTACATTACCAAGCCCTTCAGTCCGCGTGAGCTGATCGCTCGCGTCCGTAACCTTCTGCGCAAGCAGCCAGAGGCGCCCCGGCACGAGCTTATTCAGCTGGAAGAGCTGGAGATCGACATCGCATCGATGACGGTGCGGGTGCAGGGCAAGACGGTGCTGACGACCGTGCGCGAATTCCGGCTGCTGGAATATCTGGCGCGCCATCGCGGACGCGTGTTTACCCGCGATCAGTTGCTGGATGCGGTGTGGAAAGAAGGCTCATTCGTGACCCCGCGCTCGATCGACGTCTTTGTCCGGCGTCTGCGGGAGAAAATTGAACGCGATCCGCGGCATCCGCGTTATCTGAAGACGCTGCGGGGAATCGGCTACCGCTTCGAAGCCGGGCGCTGAACGCTGCTCCGCGGAATTCCATGAACTCGCGCGAATTCGTCGCTCGCGCCGGGGAATGCCTGGACACCTGACGAGCCTCGCGGCGGATTGCGGCGGCATCCGCGAGCCAATTTGATAAACTAAAGCAAGCAATCTTGCCAGGCAATCCGTTGGCCGGGCAATCCGTTGCCAGGCAATCCAGGCAAACCTTAAGCCGACGTAGCTCAGTTGGTAGAGCAGCCGATTCGTAATCGGCAGGTCACCAGTTCAACTCTGGTCGTCGGCTCCAATTAATTTTGTGTTTACGAATGTGATCGTCAGTGCCTGGTTGGGTGCGTCGACCATCATCGTCGATTGTGATGAAGTGATGACCACTGGGAGGAGTTACTTTCCGGTGTAGAGATCGGGGAACTCCTGCTGCAGATGCGCCACCTTGGGCGCGTCGTTATAGACGATATAAAGATTGTTGGGATGCTGTGCCGCGTAATTCTGGTGGTAGGCCTCGGCGGGGTAAAACGCCTTCAAGGGAACGACTTGAGTGACGATGGAGCGCGGAAATACTTTCGCCTTGTCGAGTTGCACAATGTACGCTTCGGCAACTCGCTTCTGTTCATCGTTTCCGTAGAAAATGACCGATCGGTACTGGCTGCCCGTATCTGGACCCTGCCGGTTCAGTTCGGTGGGATCATGCGCGACCGAAAAGAACACGCGCAGAAGCTGCCCGTAGGTGATCCGAGACGGATCGTAAACAACCTTGACGGATTCGGCGTGGCCGGTATCGCCATTGCTCACCAGTTCGTACTCCGCCGTGTTGGCTGCGCCGCCGGAATATCCTGACGTCGCGCTGATCACGCCTTTCACATGTTGAAAAACCGCCTGAATTCCCCAGAAGCAGCCACCGGCTAGAACGACAGTTTGCTGAGACTGGGCGGATGCGAGCGATGCGTCCACAGCGGGATTCGGTAGAGCGGTCGCGGCCCGCTCTCCGGCATTGCAGGCGGCTACGCCGAAGAGAATATTCAGCACGATAACAGTCGACAGGCGAGCGGGGAAACGGGACATGAGCGGACTCCTCGGATCGGTGGATGTTAAGACGATCGTCTATGGTATAGAGTCGCCAGCGCGAGAAAAGATTCTGCAGCGGCCCGGCGCAGGTTTAGTTTCGGTTTTGGCTCGAACTTTACCTCGAACTCTGCCTCGAACTTTGCCTCGAACTTTGCCTCGAATTTTGGCTCGATCGCTACCACTTTGGTGCCATTTCACCCCAATTCTCCACAGCTTCCACCGGCTTGCTACTTGCATTCCGGTATGCAACTCTCCGATAATCAGGGACGAAAGTTGACAGCCGTGTATCGTTACAGCCGCGCAGACTTGCTCCGTATTCTCCGGCTCGCTCCTCGCCAGCTTCAAACCTGGGAGAAGGCGGGACTGGTAGCGTCGGCCGAAGGCTATTCTTTTTTCGATCTCGTCCAAATCAAGAAAGTACGCGACCTCTGTGCCCAGCGCGTTCGTCCGGCAATGATCCGGCAATCGCTGGAGGCCATGCAAAAACAAGTGGCGGGTATGAGGAATCCGCTGCTCGAAGCAGGCGCTTATCGCAACGGACGCCGCGTCGCCTTCCGTCATCAGGGACGGCTGGTCGAGCCGATTGCCGGACAGTTTATGTTCGATTTCTCGTCCGAAGAAAGCCGAGTCGTGACCAGCTCCCAGCGTGGTGGACCGGAACTGGTGGTTACCGATGCAGCCGCTTTATTTGCGCGCGGCATAGTGCTCGAAGAAAATCCCTCTACGCAGAGCGAAGCAATCGCAATTTATCTGAAGGTGCTCGAAATGGACCCCATGCACGCCGCCGCGCACATCAACCTGGGCACGCTCTATTACAACCGTCAGGACTACGCACTTGCAGAAAAGCACTACCGTTCGGCGATCGAGATCGATCCGCGCTACGCTCTGGCTTATTTCGACTTGGGCAACGTGCTCGACGAAACCGGACGCGTCGAGGAAGCAATCAACACTTACAAGACCGCGATTCAACTGGCGCCCACCTACGCGGACGCGCACTACAACATCGCGCTCGCCTACGAGAAGACGCGCGAACCGCGCAAGGCGCTGCAGCACTGGCGCGCCTATGTGAAGCTCGATACGGCCGGCCCATGGACAGTTCACGCCAAGCATCAGATTCAGCGGATTCTGCAAAGCGACAGCCTGAAGCTGGTGCACTCCCGCAAAGCGAACTGAAACAGCGCGCTGGATCGATGAGACGCGAAAAAAGGGCGCAGCCTTCGCCGCGCCCCAGGAGAGAAATTTAAGCCTGCAAGTTAATTCACTGCTTAATTCACCACCAGCTTATTTTCAACGCTGAACGCGCCCGGTACGCCATTCGCCCGAATTCCGGCGATATTCCTGTCCATTGTGTTTTCGACAGTTCCGTAAAGCGTCACATGACCGTTATCCACCACGATACGGATGGGATGCGCAGGGTCGCTTCCGTAGCGGCCAAGCACCGAATCACCGTAAATTGCGCGCGCGGTTCGCGCCCGCAGTGAGTCGTCAAAGATGGAAGCGGGAAGCACGGTGACTTCATCGACGACGTCCTTCACGCCGGGGGTAGAGGCCACCAGAGCGAGTGCCGAGTCTTTCGGCGGCCCCCAGAGCGTGTCACCGCTCAGGGTCACGACGCCGTCTTTCACTTGCAACCCAACATAGTTGAAAGTGTTATCGAAGTAGCCAACTCGGTCATAGGCCAGTTTCCTGGTCAGTTTCTGCTGGAGTAGCGCATCGGACACGCTGACTCCCGCGACGGTAACGTTGTTGCGAACACCGGTGACGTGATTGAGTTTCTTCGCTTTCTTGCCTGCATCAAGCTTGTCGCGATAGAGGTCCACTGTGCCCGTCAGGGTCACAATGCCGTCTTCAACGGTGGAGTTCACGCTCCGCAGCTGCTTCTTGCCCTGAACCTGGTGGCTGAGCGCCTGCTGAATCTGCTGATCATACCGGCCGGTGTCGGCCATTGCAGTCATGGTCAAAACCAAGAGCAACGCCACGGTCACGGCTAGTCGTTGAGCTATCACGGGAGAAACTATAATTTTGTTCATAAACACCATCCTTGCTGGAATCCCGGTTTTTTCCCCACGATATTGACCGGTTAGTTAGATAGATGCCGGGCGATGGAGCCAAGATGCGTCCCGGCGGGAGCCTTTACAAACTATTACTTTCGCAATCTGTTGCAGGATAGGAAGTTGTGGCAGTTGACTGAGTTGGCGGGGACATTCCCCCGGCCATCTCGCTTTGCACTTTTCGCTCGGCAACCCTCCGGCGGATTTACCGCTTTCGGGTTGTCTTCTTCTTTTTTGAAGAGACTGGGCTCGGCTTCGCGGCCTTGCTCGGAAACACTCGCGCAAAGATTTTGTCGATGTTCCTAATCTGCCGCTTGAGGTCGAACGCCCGCTCGATCTTCGCGCGGGGCACGCGCCGGCTGATTTCGGGATCGTTCACGATCAGCTCGCGAAAATCGAGGTCTTCCTTCCACGATCGCATGGCGTGACTCTGCACCAGCCGATAGGCGTCTTCGCGAGAGACTCCGCTCTCGACCAAATCCAACAGTAACTGCCCGCTAAACACCAAGCCGCGCGTACTTTCGAGATTCGCCAGCATGCGCCTGGGATAGACGAACATGGTCTCAATCAGGTTCGCCGTTTTGTTGAGCAGGTAATCGGCGAGGGTGGTGGAGTCAGGAATAATGATTCGCTCCGCGGACGAGTGGGATATATCGCGCTCGTGCCAGAGCGCGACATTTTCGAATCCAGCCTGCGCGTTCGCTCGCACCACACGCGAGAGTCCGCTGATTTGCTCGCAGGTGACGGGATTGCGCTTGTGCGGCATGGCCGACGACCCTTTTTGCTTTTCGCTGAAATATTCTTCAGCCTCGCGAACCTCGGTGCGCTGCAGATGCCGGATTTCGGTCGCGATCTTGTCGAGCGTGGAAGCAACCGTGGCCAGAGTCGCCAAATAAAAGGCATGGCGGTCGCGCTGAATCACTTGCGATGACACTGTCGCAGCCTTCAATCCCAGGCGCGCGCAAATTTGTTCTTCGAGCTCTGGAGTAAGGTAGGCAAATGTTCCGACCGCACCGGAGAATTTTCCAACCCGCAGATCTTCGGCGGCTGCCTGGAAGCGCGCAATGTTGCGTTGCGTCTCCGAATACCAGTTGGCAATCTTGAAGCCGAAGGTGATGGGCTCAGCATGAATGCCGTGGGTGCGGCCGATCATCGGCGTGTCTTTGAATTCCCAGGCCCGGCGCTCGAGCACGTCGGCGAGGCGTTCGAGGTCGCCCGCGATCAAAGCGGAGGCCTGCTGGATGAGCAAGGCCTGCGCCGTATCGACCACATCATTCGACGTTAGTCCATAGTGAAACCAACGGGCGTGGGGCCCGACAATCTCGGCCACCGCCGTAGTGAAGGCGATGACGTCGTGCTTGACCTCAGCTTCAATCTGAAAAATGCGCTCGACACTGAAGTTGGCGCGTGCGCGGATTGCCTTGGCGGCCTCCTGGGGAACGATGCCGGCGGCGGCCAGTGTGTCCGTGGCCGCGACTTCCACCGCGAGCCACGTGCGGAAGCGATTTTCGTCGCTCCAGATGCGAGCCATTTCAGGCCGGGTATAGCGTGGGATCACGACTCACTCCTAGGGGGAACTGGGGATTGTAAATCCCGCGTTCGTTAAAAGCACGTTGACGAGTTGATTTATTTAACGGCGGGCTCTCAAGTCATTCAGCATCAGCGGGTCAAGCAGGGCAGAGGGAGCAGGAATCTTCTCTTGACCAGGGTCTGGGAGGTCCACTCGCAATCGTGCACAGGACTCGAGGGATGCGACTGGGACAGCATCTGAAGTTTCAACTTCACGATAGGCGGCGCGGAGTTCTTTGCCATAACATTGGATATAAGACGGTGACAGCAGGGTAAAGCAGGCCACTGATGAATCCGCTCCAGAAGTTCAAAAGCGCTTTGGCCGCGAATTGCGGGAGCTTCGCCTGGCTCATGGTCAGTTGCGGCCTGACATTCACGGCGGCGGCGGCCCAAACGAACCAGGCGCCTGCGATGTTTCCCGCCGGCCAAGTCATTGACAGCGTGCAGTGCCTTGCCGATTCGACGCAGAGCTACGCCCTGTATCTGCCCTCGAATTACACTCCCGCGAAAACATGGCCTATCCTGTATGCGTTCGATCCTTCGGCCAACGGCAAGGCTCCGGTCAAGCTCTATAAAGATATTGCCGAGAAATACGGCTACATCATAGCCGCTTCCAACAATTCGCGGAATTTCCAGGCAGTCGCGGCTTCCAGAGGGCCTCAGAGCGTTTGGGAGGACACGCACGCGCGGCTGGCGCTCGATCCACGCCGAATTTACATGATGGGATTTTCTGGGGGTGCGCGGGTCGCTACTACGCTGGCGATCCGTTGCGAACCTTGTGCGGTAGCCGGGGTCATCTCGCACGGAGCAGGTTATTCCGGTTCTTTCCCCGCTTCAGAGAAGGACCGCTTTGCCTATTTTGCGTTCGTCGGAGATCAGGATTTCAATTGGCCGGAGGTTATCGAACTGGGGCGCAAAAAAGAAGAGTGGGGCGCTTCCTACCGGCTTAGGGTCTTTCCCGGCGAGCACCAGTGGGCTCCGCCGGCCATTTTTGAGGAGGCCATCGCTTGGATGCAACTGAAAGCCATGCAGGTGGGGAGCGCTGTTGCGGATGCCAGCTTCATTAACGGGCTGTTTGCCAGAGCTCAGAAGGAAGCCGAGGACGCGGCGCAGCGGAAAGACGCGCTCGACGAGTTTGAGGCCTACCGCTCTCTGGTCTCCGACTTTTCGGGATTGAAGGAGGTCAGCCAGTATCAGGAAAAGTTGACGATCGTGAAGAACTCGGCCGAGATGAAGCAGGCGCTCAAGAAAGAACAGGAGGCGGTTGCGCAGCAGCGTTTGCTTACGCAGGAGATTTCCGCCCAACTTTCGCATGCGGCCGACGCGGACCCCGATACCAGGATTTCACTTCAAGGGAACATCGTCGATGGCATGACGGGACTCAGGAGCAAGGCGGATCACGCCAGGAATGAGGAAACACGGCTGGTATTATTGCGCGCATTCAACGCCCTTTGGGTGCAGGGAATCGAAGCGGGGCAGTCGGAACTGGAGAACAAACACTTCCTCAAGGCGGACTACTACTTCGAACTCATGAGCAGGGTCAGTCCGAACGAAACGTGGCCGGTGCTGCTGCTGGCGGAGAGCAGCGCAGCTCGGGGCGACAAGAAACGCGCGCTTAAGGATCTGCACGAGGCCGTCAAGCGGGGACTGAAGAATCCCGACGCCATCGAGAAGGACGCAAATCTCGAGACGCTGCGCACGGAGCCGGAATTCCAGCAAATTCTGGGGGAACTCAAGGCTAACAGGGACTCGCAGACGGCGCGTTGAGGGGACCGAAGGCATTCGTCGCGGCTTGAATGTTTGGCTAATTCGAAAGCTGGATTCGGCTGGAGCCTCAAGATCACCCGAGCACTTTCTCCATCAGCATCGGACCCCCATGCTCGGCGATCGACGCGAAGACAGGGCGTCCTTCGAAGCGATAAGCCTCGTAGGATCGCTGCACTTGCGCGACGAATCCGAGCTTGCGGAAGATGTGCTGCGATACCTTGTTTGTTGCCTCGGTGACCGCCACTCGATAACCTCGCCGTCTTCCGTTCTCCAGGCAAGACGCGACGAGTTGCTGCCCCACTCCCCGTCCGGCAACGCGATCGGAGACCCCGAGGAGAAACAGGTGGAGCGACTCGCCGGGTGCTACCCTGCCTTGGCGGTAATCGGTATCCAACTGGCTCAGGATGTCGAAGATCGGGTCAAACTTCGTGCTCAGGCGATCCATCCCTGCGGGCGGAGCCGATGCCGAATCTTCCGTCAGCAGCACGCCGACCGGCTCATCCGTGCCTGCGAACCGCGCGACCACGGTCAGGCCTTCAGCCGCGGCCCTGGGGCAGAGCAACCGGACGAACGGCTCGAATTCAGAGGTCGTCAGGCCGGTCGCGACTGCGGGAGGGTCGTAGCGCGTGAAAGCGTCCCCCAGAAGCTTCACGACGGCTTCAGCGTCAGAGGCGACATAAACGCCATACTCGATTTGCGCGGGTTCAGGATTCACGCTGGTGTTGCACGGCTCAAGGCAATCACGGCTCGACCTGGTAGCGAGCCGACATCCCAGCCTGCATATGTTCATCAAAGTGGCAGTGATACATCCAGATTCCCGGATCATCGGGAATCATGTCCACGGTCTCCATCTGAGCGGGGCCGATGAAAATGACGTCGGTTCGTCTGCCGCCCTGCAGCACGACATTGCCATGCCAATGAGGCGTGTGCAGATTCAACCCCTCCCCGATGGTGACGACATACCAGCGGACGCGCTCGCCTTTTTTCATGGTCATCATGGGCAAGTTGCCATACATGAATCCATTGATCGAAGACCTGAAGTTGGCGGTGGCGAAGCCTGAACCGAAGACGCTGTAATTGCCCAGGTGATCGGACGGCAGGATCTCCAGTTTCTCGACTCCCTTCGGGTCGCTGGTGTAGGTGTCGATGTTGTGCTGCAAGTACCAGCTGGTATTTTCATCGACGATCATGAAGAGGCTTACGAATTCCCGGTCAACGTCCTGGGCCCGGCCCGACGGTCCGGCCATGCCTTTTCTGCTGATGATAATTACTCCGATGAGGCCGCTCTCGACGTCCTTCGGTTCGTCAGCATGGGAATGATAGAGCCACACGATGGAACTCGGGTCGTTCGGGCCCGGGCCAGCGCGCTCGGGGACTTCCCAGATATAAATGTGAGTCTTTCCGGGAGGGACGCCCATGTTGTCGGCCACCGCAGCGCCATCATCGTAACCAGCACCCTCGGAACCTTTCGCGTAGAAGACTCCGTGCGGATGCATGGTGAAGGGATGAGTGGCATTGTTCTTGAAGACGACGCGGATGGTGTCGCCCACTTCCGCGCGCAGCACCGGTCCCAGCATCCCGAGATGCTCCCACTCCGGTGAGCGGGGTTTCAGCCTGGTAAATGTGTCGTCAGTGTATTCGCGATAAAGGGCTTTGCGATAGGTGCTGCCGATGCGATGGGGTCCACGTTCGGTGAAGACCTTGGAGTATCCGGTGAGTTCCATGCCCATCATTTTGTCGACCCCGAGTGGAGTGTAGTTCCACTCCACTTCGTCAGCGGCGACGTAGTAAGTGTGAACTATTCCTCCCGGTGCACTTTGGGCGAAGGTGGTAAGTGTGAAGAAGAGAAAAAGGAGAACCGCACGCGGACAATACCTTGGCATCGCGCTCCTGATGAACCGAGTTTAAGGGACGTTGGGCCCGTGATTTGCGAGCTGAGCCTGTAGCCAGCGAATCATACATGGCCTGCGAGTTGGCCACAACGAAATTTCCGGTAGAGAGGTCCCCGGGGAATGGAGAACGCTCCCGAAAATGTACCTGTTCGTGTTACTCGACCGTATGTTTTGCCGTATATCCTTCGCGCGCGTATACGATGTACTTCACGTCCTTGCCTTTTTCGTTGTGAACTTTCAGCGGACCCCCATCCGGAGCCTGGAGTTCGACTTTCAATTTACGATAAGTGCCATCGAGCTTGGCGTTGGTGGGATGGTAAGAGATGGTGTACTGGTTGCGGATATCGGCGGCAATCTCGTGAAACAGTTCGGGCAGTTCGCCCTGGAAGCGCGGAAAATAGGCCCGTCCGCCGGTCAAGCGAGCGAAGGTGTTGAGCTGATTGTCGGCTTGCAACCACTCGACCTCCCTGATTCCTCCGGCGCGGCCGGTCGCATCCACCATTTCGCGATACTGCCATCCGATGCTGATTGCGTAAATGGTCACATCTTTCGTGCTTTTTACTTTCTTGATGATCTGATCGAGCGTGATTCTGCTGAACGTATCACGTCCCGTAGAAACGAGAATGATGTACTTCTTGCCCTCGAGGCGATCCGTCCGGTCGAGGGTGTCGAAAAGAGCGTCGAAAAGATTGCGCTCGGAAAATCCCGGAATACGCAACATGTTCAGCGCACCCATAATTGCGCGCTTGTCCTGGGTGAAGTCCACGAGAATCTGCGGCCTCATGTCGTAGGAAACGACTGCGACCCAATCATCTTTCTTCAGTCCGCTGGCAAACGTGTACGAGGCGTTCAGCGCTTCGTACATGTAGGCCAGATTGGTGGCCGCATATTCCACCAGCAGCACCGCGGTGATCGGAGCCTCGGTCTGATTGAAGCTGGCAATCTGCTGCGGCACGCCGTCTTCCATGACCTTGAAATTTGCTTTCGTGAGGCCGGGAATGGTCTGACCGTCCTTGGTGGTTACGAGCACATCCAGATTCACCAGCGGCACGCTCACGGTGATCGAGTAGTCGGGCATATTCTCGATCTTCTTCGGTTTTTCCGGGGCCGGAGGCGGCGGTTCTTCCTTCTTCTTGGGCACAATGTACGGTCCCACGTCGTTTTGCGGCCCTCCAGCTTCGGGCGGTGCCTCTTGCTGGTTAGGATTTGCCGACGGTTGCTGGGACGGGGGCTGCTGCGCGGTGCCTTGAGCCTGCGCCGCGAAGGTCGCAGCCGCCAGCAGGACAAGGACGAATGCCAACTGGATCATCAGCTTACGGGATGCCGGCAAGCCGCGGTGAACACCGCGAAAAAGCACAGAAAACATAGGGGAATCCTCGAAAACTCCTGTGCTAGTATAGATGCAAGAACTCTGCGGTTGGGATATTTTGCGAAACCGTAAAGTCATTTCCTCTCCTGGCAAAAGCAGTTTCATCAGCGCGGAGTCTTTGCAAGCGAGGTCATAATTTTTGACCTCCGGGGTATTTTCATGGGAAGGGCCGCTCGCTCACTCGCCATAGCTTTATGTTTCTCGTCTGCTGTATCGCTCTGGGTTCAGGCACAAAAAGTTGTTGCCCATGAAGTTCCTGTGCCTGAAGTTGCGGCTCACGAGAGCGATCAGCACGATGTCATTCATCATGACATTGATAGTCACGACCGGCCGAGTGCTGCCCTGACCCTGCCCTCGATTATCCCGCTCGACCAGATCCACGAGGGCATGAGAGGCACGGCGCTCACGGTTTTTCAGGGAGTGAAGCCCGAGTCCATGGACGTGGAAGTTCTCGGTGTGATGCACAACGTGAACGGTCCGAAGGGCGATATTATCCTCGTCCGCCTGCATGGTTCGAAGCCTGAATATACGGGTGTGGTTGCCGGCATGAGCGGCAGCCCGGTTTATTTCGACGGCAAACTGGCGGGGGCCCTGGCTTTCCGAATCGGGGAATTCTCCAAGGAACCGATTGCGGGCGTGACCCCGATCGAAGAGATGCTCGAAATCAACGCGCTGGATCGTAGTCCGGCGCACGGTTCCGCAACGACGGGGCTACGGGCAGACAGTTCCGATGGCGGCCCTGCCGGTGTCGCTTATTCGAGTCCGAATGCAGCCAGCGCAGCCGGAGCTCCTGGCGAAAGCGCGAGCGCACCATCGCAAACCTACAGCAACTATCTGAAGCCGATTGACACTCCTCTCGTGTTCAGCGGTTTTTCTAGCGATACCTTGCAGCGGTACGGACCGCAATTTGCGGCGGCTGGCATCGTTCCGGTGATGGGTGTTGGCTCGGCGAGCGATCGCCTGCAGCCGGAGCCAATCGAGGCCGGTTCGGCGGTCAGCGCGGTGCTGGTTCGCGGCGACATGGATATTGCCGCCACCTGCACCGTAACCTATGTCGATGCCCGGCGCCTGCTCGCCTGCGGACATCCGCTGTTGCAGTTTGGCGAAGTTGATTTGCCGATGACCAAAGCGATCGTGCTGGCCACGCTGCCTTCGCCGCTGAACGCGTTCAAGATCGTCAACACGACGGAGACAGTTGGGGCTTTCGTACAGGATCGACAGTTTGGCATCCTCGGAGAACCCGGTCGCGAGTCCAAGATGATTCCCGTGACTGTCTCGATGCACATTCGCGGCGACCATGGTTCAGGCGAGAGTACAGCGACGACGAAAGAGTTCCACTACGAAATTCTGAACAACGCGAAGCTCAGCCCCCTGGCTATGGCAGCCACCGTTTTTAACGCGCTGCACGGCACCAACGAATACGGGGAGGACATCACCTACCGCATGAACGGAGTGCTGAGCGTGAAGGGATATCCCGACGTCACGCTGCGCAATATGTTTGCCCCGCAAGACAACGGTCAGCCCGCGGCAGCTTCTGCCGCGGCCACCATTGGCGATCGCTTTGGACGCATCTACACCAACGCCTTCGACACGCCCGATATTCAAGGGGTGAAACTCGATTTCGACCTCGTCCGCGAACGCCGCTCCGCTCGTCTCGAAGCCTCTCGCACCGACGTTACCGAAGCGCGGCCGGGCGATCAGATTATGGTCGAGACGGTGATACGCCCCTATCGTGGCGAACGCCTGGTTCGGCAGATTCCGATCCGGATTCCGACCTCGACGTCAAAGGGAACGCTGCGTATTCTGGTGAGCGACGGAGACACGGTCGACCGCATGAGCCGTGGGACGCCGATGATGAACCGCGGTTTGAGCCTGGCGCCAACCATCGCGCTGCTGAATAAAGAGCGCGCCAACGATCGCGTCTACGTTTCGCTCATCCAGTCCGATCCGGAAGCGATGATCGCCGACAAGGTGATGCCCACGCTGCCGCTGAGCGTAATGAACGTTCTGGACAATATGCGCGGCACCCAGGATATGGTCGTACTCGGCGAATCATCGGTCAGTGAAGCCTCCACCGATCCGCTTGACTATGTCGTCTCCGGCGCGCAAATGCTGACGATTAACATCAAGTAGTCAGCCCCCACGTTCGCGCTATGTGGTCCCGCCTGCAAGACCTGCAATGCGACCGGCTTGACTTGTGAGGACTTCCCGCCGCGAGTGCGCGGAAAGACTCGCAAATTTGCTTTTGCGTGCGACGGTAGAGGGCCTTCGACTACGCGCGAGCTTCACTTCGTGAAGTTCGCGCCGCGTTCGGGGTGGCAACATCAGGGGAGATGGTAAAGTGAATTGACTGAGGTATGACTTTGGCTCGTAAGACGTTGGCTCTGCTGACAGCACTGATTCTGTCCCCCATCACGCTTTTCTCCTCCGCCTTCGCTGAAGGCACGCGCACATGGGAACAATCGAAATTTGACGAATTGATCAAGGGCACAGCCAAGGGCATTGCCCTGCGCAGTGAAGGGGGCCTGGAATTGGCTCCGGCTTTTCAATCGCGGGCGACCACGCCTTCGACCTACATCTGGTCGATCGCATCGGATCCGGCAGGCAACATTTTCGCAGCCGCTGGATCCCCGGCTCGCGTCTATCGCATCACGCCCGACGGTCAAATCGCGACCATTTTCGAGCCGCAGGAATTGCAGGTGCAAGCCCTGGTGGTCGCGAAGAGTGGCATCGTCTACGCCGCCACAGCGCCTGATGGCAAGGTGTACCGCCTCGAAGAGACGAAGAGTGCCGGCGCCAAAGCCGATGGCAAAGCCTCATGGAGCGCCACTCCCTATTTCGATCCTGGTTCCAAGTACATCTGGGACCTCGTACTCGACAATGCCGGGACGTTGTATGTCGCCACCGGAGATCACGGCGAAATCTATAAAGTTAGCTCCAACGGGCAGCACTCGCTGTTTTTCAAAAGCGACGAAGTGCATATTCGCGTGCTGGCGCTCGATCCGAAAGGGAATCTCATCGCCGGGTCCGACGGCAGCGGGTTGATCTACCGGGTTGCTCCGAATGGCGAAGCCTTCGTTCTTTATAGCGCTCCCAAGAAGGAAATTACCGCGCTGGCCATTGACGGCGCGGGTAACATCTACGCTGCCGCTGCGGGAGAGAAACGGCCGGAAGGCGCACTAGCGGGAAGCAGCAACCCGTTGGCTGTGCCACCGCAGAACGCGCCCGCTTCAGCCGGTAACATCACGCTCACCGCTCCGCCCGCGACATCCAACCCGCCTTTTCCGGCGCCCGCAACCGGAGCGAGCGGCGGCTCCGAAATCTACCGCATCGCGCCCGACGGCGCTCCGTCGCGCTGGTGGACTTCGCGTGAGGACCTTGTCTATGCGCTCGCTTTCGATCAGCAAGGGCGCCTGATCGCGGGTACCGGAAATCGTGGTCACATCTTTGCTATCAATGGCGTCGAAAATTTCACCGATCTGGTCAAAGCCAGCGCCACGCAGATCACCGCCTTCGCGCCGGCACCCGGCGGAGGCCTTTACGCGTCGAGTAGCAACCTCGGTAAGATCTTTGTCCTTGGACCTGGCTCGGAAGCGGAAGGCACCTACGAAAGCGATGTTTTCGACGCGCACATCTTCTCACTCTGGGGACGCGCCAGTATCCGCGCTGTCGGTGATTCGGTCGCCAATTCCGCTGCGCGCCCCGACGTCGAACTTTATGCGCGCAGCGGCAATGTAGATAATCCCGACCGCAACTGGAGTCCGTGGGTCCGAGTCGATCTTGCTGCCGGCTCCGAGCTCAAAGTTCCTCCAGCCCGCTTCGTGCAGTGGAAGGTCGTGCTCCGCGCCGGCAATCCAGCTCCTCGCGTCGACGAAGTTCTACTGAATTACCTGCCGAAGAACGTAGCTCCCGAAGTCGACGACATCACGGTGCAGCCCGGCTACCGCTATCAGCCCATTCCGCACGTGGCCGGTAGCGAACCGTCCAGCCCCGGGCAGGCGCGCTACGATGTTCCGCCTCCCGCACTACGCGACCGCGATGCCATCGGAATCCGCTGGTCGGCGCACGACGACAATGACGATGAACTGGTCTATAGCGTGTACTATCGCGGCGACCACGAATCGCGGTGGCTGCTGCTGAAGGACGGTCTATACGACCGTTACTATTCTTTCGACGCCAGCCTTCTGCCGGATGGCGGCTACACCGTGAAGGTCATCGCCTCTGACGCGCCCTCGCATTCGCCGGCCAAGGCGCTTTACGGCGAGCGGGTCAGCCCGCGCTTCGAGGTTGATAGCACTCCTCCGGTTATCGACAACCTCGTTGCCACGCTGGACGGAAAAGGGACTGGGATGGGGATCCACGTTCGTTTCCGGGCCAGCGATTCTTTCTCTCCTGTGAAGCGGGCGGAGTACTCGCTCGATGGCCGCGACTGGCAATTTATCGAGCCCGTCGGTCAGTTATCGGATGCGAAGGCAGAAGACTACGATTTTCGAATACCGGTTCCGCAATCCGCGGTTGCCCCGCCTCCAATGGATGGCAATACGTCGACCGACCACGTCGTAGTGGTGCGCGCATATGACCGTTTCGATAATCTCGCGACCGCAAAAACCTTGATTCGCGAGAAATAAATTTCAGGGAAATGATCTTTTGCCGGATTGTCATCTCAGGGCGAAGCGGGGGATCGGCGGTGGTAGCGGGCGGTAACTTATCCAGACGCAAGCCGCGCGTGGTGGGGAACGCGATGATCCGCCACAGAAATCTCAGCGCTTTTCTTGACTCTTATTGTTGCGCAAAAATGAGGGAGCTCGGCGTTCCGCTGGTTGTGCCGATCAACCAGAAATCCGTAATCACAAAATTCTTACCCTCGGTGCCGGTGTCGAGCGCATAGATCGTGTTCGTGGTCACTGCCGGCGATGGCGGGGAGGCCAGGGTGATCGAGCCCGTACCCGGGCCCTGCGCGTTGTCCAGAAGCGTATACGTTCCATTCAGCATTCCAGCGCCGGGGTTTTGTATTCCGCCGACAACGTAGGTCGCTCCGCCAGTAGAAGTGAGGATCAGGTTCTGGACCACCGGTGCTATGGTCGAAGCGCTGCTACTGGTGGTCGATGCGGCATAGATTCCCGGCAACTCCGAAGGAGCGTACCCGAACCCCACCGGCTGCGGGTCCATGGTTCCGGTCATTACTGCCGGAGTTTGATCATCGAGCAGAAAACCACGATTCGCTCCGCTGGCATACAAAACAAACGGGACCGACGGCACTACCGGGGAGGAAAGAGGATTGCCCAGCATCTGGAAAGTGTAGCGTCCGGTATTACCGCTGCTGGCCACGTACGTGTAGGTGAATTGTATGCTCGGATTCGACGGGGTCGGCTCAACCGAAATAATAGTCCCGTCATCGTTCTGATCGAAGACACCGGTGAATCCGCCGGTTCCTCCGGTTCCGCTCGACGTGCCATCGGTCGTCCCATTGATGAGCGCGACATTTGAGGAATTCGGGACGGCGGCAGAGTTCACGACCTCCAAACCCGTAAGATTCGAAACCGAAGTGCCGGTAAAGGCGGCGTTGTTGTAGCCCGAAGACATCGGCACCTGATAGACCATGGAGCCGGCGAGCGCGGGAGTTGGCGCACTCACCGAGTCTGTGGAAATGGCATAGAGCGTCAGCGATCCGAGTGCAGTCTGGGCTTGCGCTGTTCCGGCAGAAACAAAAAAGTCGAAATGTTGCGTGCCGGCGGCCGTGACCAGCGTCATGTTCCAATACGTGGGCAGGTTTGCCATGGGTTGAGAATAACCGCTGCCGGTGGCATTAATGCTGCAAGGCGGCGAGCTGCACACACCGGTCAGGACGCCGTTGTCGTTAGAGTCGAGCAGGCCGCCGGTAATTCCGTTGGCTCCATTCATCGGCAGGAGACCCGCATAGCCGACCCGCGAGCCGTTCGAATCCACGCCGGTGAATCCGAACGCGTAGGTCTGAGCGCTGGCGTTAAAGGTCCCGCTTTTGGCAGACGGTTGCGTGATGCCGGAGCCGGTGATGCCCGTGCCATCGAGCGTCTCGACCAGCCGGAAGACGCCAGACGACGTGAGAACGGCGGTGTAGATGTTGGGCTTCGCTACTCCGGACAACGTCACCGTAAGCTGTCCGAGATTGTTGCTGTAATTGGCGTTGGAGCTCGGAATATAAGAAACTCCGGAAATGGTGTACTGGTGAGGAGTGCCGGAAGTCAGTGTGTCCTCGACGCCAGCCGTGACCGCGCCATCCGGGCCGAGAGCGAAGCTTCCCGCAGCAGCGAAAAAATCTCCGCTGTTGTATCCAGAGAACTGGAATGCATAGGTGGTCGAAGGAAACAGTTGCGAACTTACAACTGAAACAGTGGACTCACCAACCCCGGCGGGCGTTTGCGTCACCGACGAAGTTGCCGACACCGTCGCGCTACCAGGAGCAGTAGCGTGAAAAACCGGCGGAACGGAAGTTGCTGTGCTACAAGTAGGGCTATTGGCACCGCAATCCACCGAGCAGCTACCTGACTTGGTTGAGCACGCCCAGGTAAAGGTCTGCGGAGCCTGATCGGGTACCGCGATGGCCGTGAACTGCTGTGCCAGATTCTCGCCTACGTTCACCGACACGGGCGTAACGACGACCTGAATCAGTGTCACATTGATCTCGAGATTGCCTGGCTCCCCAACGTTGCTCTGTAGCGGCGTCGCCGAGATGGTTACTACGGGCGGACTCGGCGGGGCGGCCGGCGCCTGGTAGACGCCGCTTTTCGGATCGATCGTCCCGCAAGGATTCCCCGACCCCTTACACGCGGTCCCGCTCAGGCTCCAGAGAGCGCTAACGGGCTGTGGCGGCATGGTCCCCGTTGTGGCAGTGTAGGTTACAGTTTCGTTCGGGTAGACCACAGCATAACCATTCACGTTAAGAGCAGGCGGAATCGCGCCGCTCCCACCGGTCGCGCAACCTGTAGCCAGCGCTAGACCAATTATTGCCGTCGCGAACAAGCAAATTTTCATCATGATGAGGTCTCTTTGACTCAACTCTGGCTGACTTCCACTGCCACTTGCCGACCCGGGCCGCCGCCTCGGTTCGCTCCGGTGACACTGCCCTTTCGGAGACACTGACTCCCCTGTTGACAGCAGCCCGAAGGCCAATTTGTTATTCAAATCAGCAAGTTACAATGTACCTCAATTCAAGGCACTTGTCTGCGAAAGTACGCGGATGAGTAGTCTTGGGCGCGGCTTGCTGTGCAAGGGATTGCAACTTTCGCACGGAAACGGGATAAGAGGTTCCCAACCGGGTGCCTCTCAGCCTAAGGCCGCCACGCCTCAATGGCCAGCGACGCTATTTTGACTGACAACTGAGAGCTGAGAAGCCGGAGCTTTCTGGGCGCTTTCCATCAGCGGCCGCAACACACCTGCGGTAATGCCAAGCGTTCCGCCGGAGAAGCCATCAATATACGCGGAGTTGACGCCAACCACTTCGCCGCGCAGATTCAGGACCGGTCCGCCGCTGCCGCCTCGCGCCGTGGGGGCATCGTAAATCAGCTTGTCTCCGGTTACATCGCCGATATGGCCAAACGTCGCGGAAGGACGAATCAGCGACAGAGCGGCCAACTCTCCCGCTGTCTCGGCGTCATCGGGGTGTGATGAAAGCCGGTCGTAGACAACCGCCGGCGACTTCGCCACCATGCCGGTCACACCCATCGGATATGCCACAACGCTCACGGACTCGCCCACATGCGGCGGCGTTCCGGATAAGGGCAACGGGCGCAGTTTCTTGGTGAAGGCGGTTACTTCGAAGCGGAGTACGGCTAGATCGCCGTGGGTAGCGACCACCGCTGTCTCCAGATTCACCGGAAGCGGCGAGCCGGGGAAATAGGCTACCAGCTTCTCCAATACTGGCGATCCGCCTTGCCGCAGCGCTACTGCCACTTCGCGGTCGCCATACCAAGGTTCGGCGACATGCCGATTGGTGGCGAGAAGGCCTGGTGCCACTACGAAGCCCGTCCCTGATACCCGCGCGCGGAAACCCTGGCTGCGGCCGGATACGTGATAGATCCCGTAGATGTAAGCGACTGACTCGCGCGCCTCGTCCACGGCGGCGGAAGAGAACGATTGCTCGCGTTCCAGGTCAGCCACCTGGCGCGACAATTGATGCACCTGCTGCTCCAGACCGCTGGTTTCGGGAGGAGCGTAGTAATGCGCCATCAGTCCGGCGCCTGCCAGCGCAAGCACGCCCAACAGTCCCTGCACAAAACGCTGCCAGGTCTCGACGACTTCGCTCTCTTCACTTTCAAAATTGAACATGGGTCGTCAAGCCGGGCTTGGAGGGAGGTTCCCGGGAGCAGCCCCTATCGTGCCGCATTGGAACCAAGTCTTGTAGGGTACAGAAGTCGCGTCGACTGCAACCCGAAAGTAACTGAGGCGGACGCGTCTTGCCGCTTCTTGGGTTGCGCTGCCGCAGACGGGGCGAACCCCGTTTCTACTCGACTCCCAGTCGCTTGGACATCTCTTCGTAGAGAAAGCCTTCACCAGGCTGGTAGGGCTGGACCCATTCACCATCAATCACAAACTGCGGGATGGCGCGCTTTCCCGTCTGTTTCACGACCTCCTCCACGGCTCCTGGGGTGGTCTCGATGTTGATGTCGGTGTAAGGGAGCTTGTGCTGGTCCAGAAAACGCTTGGCCTCGCGGCAATCGGGACACCACGGAGCTGAATAAACTTTAATCTCCATAGGAGCAGTTTTGATTTTTTCAGATCTCTGCAACTTTTGGGACAGGGACAGAGCGCCGTCGCCACACCAACAAAACAGCCGCCAGCTTTCACTGACGGCTGAGTGCTGACAGCTAGTTCTAGTTTCCCTCGTTTGCGCTCGGGTGTCCACCACGGAGCGTCATCCGCACGCCGCGCTGGCTGTTCACTTGGGTAGTCGTGTTCCAGTCGACTTCGTCGGTGCTGATCACGCCACTGCCGCCGCTGGCGAGTTCGTAACTGATGCGGCCTTCCTGATAGGTGTAATTACCGACCTCAAGCACCATGCCTGACTTCAGCACAAATACGGGAACTCCAGGGGCGGGGCTGCCGACTCCAGCTTTGGTGATGTAGCTGGCGTAGATGACCTGCGGATTCTGGTCAGACATGACCTGCTCGCTGGATGTAACCCGAACGTTGCGCATCGACAGTTGAGGGACGCCATTGTCTGACGATCGGGCGCTGGCACCCTGATAAGGAGTCTGATAATACGAGTCGTTTTCCATGCGGGGACGGCCGAAGAAATGCCAGTCCGGACCGTTCGATGCCGATACCTGCGGAATCTGGACGTCATCCATCAGGCGCAGTTCCAGTTGGCTCTCACCCTTCAGCGTGGGACGCGGCCCGCGTGCGGGGAGGGTGATGATCTTCCACGGCCAGAGCGGCGGAATCATCCACTCGACGATGTCGCGCTTGGCGTGACCTTTACCGTCGATGGCGCCAGTCTTATCGACCTTGTAGCCGCGGGTCGCAATGACTTTGGCGTCGAGGGGCATATCTCCGTTCGGCAGGCCAATGCGATCGAACACCAGTTTCATGTTGCCCTTGCCCCAGAAATGTCCGGGGTCCTGAGCTGATTCGAGATGGCCTACGAGATAGGCTCCGCGAGGAAACGTCTGCTGGCCGAATTCCGTGACCGAGTGCAAATGACAGAGGACGGGATCGCCGACGGCGGCGGTGGCGGAAGAAAAGTTTGGTTCATTCATGGTGCACTTCAGAAGGGTACCGGCGGGCAGGACGGCTTCCCGCGCACTGGCACTCGTTGACAGGCTTAGAACGGTGAGGCTGAGAACGGCTAAGGTTAAAAGGGACACTGCGAGAACGGCATTCGAGCTGGACTTCATGACAGACCTCGGTCTCACGCCCCGAAATTATTCCAAGCAACTGCTGTGAGCCAGCCCCGATTGAATGAAGTTATACACAAATTGACAAATATGGTCAATCGAACTAGAGGAGAAAAATGTATCTTTGCGACCGCAGAATGACGTGGCGAGCGTTGGGTGGTGGATTGAATGGTTTTTACCCACGCCCCCCCCCCCCCCCCCCCCCAAAAAAAAAAAAAAAAAAAACAGAAAAAAAAGGCAACAAAATAAACAAAAAAAAA
>Ga0074044_10000252_pt1 | contig 53065 bp, 36 predicted proteins | sample BogForMeECP23OM1_FD_94443 | JGI IMG/M metagenome (GOLD analysis project Ga0074044, IMG submission 94443) | Bog forest soil microbial communities from Calvert Island, British Columbia, Canada - Bog Forest MetaG ECP23OM1 | ecosystem: Environmental > Terrestrial > Soil > Wetlands ...
ATAGGCGAGAGAAAAACTGGTCGGGACGGCGAGATTTGAACTCGCTACCCCTTGCACCCCAAGCATGTGCGCTACCAGGCTGCGCTACGTCCCGACGGAATTCGCTGCCTAGAGTTATGACAGCGCGGGGTTGACTTTGAAATTCTACACTAGAGCAAGTTTCAAGGTTTCAGAGTTTCAAGGTTTCAAAGTCCAAGACCTTCGGCTCTGCCTTGAAACATTGAAACTTCGAAACATGGGAATCGCAGCACAGCCTTATCCCGCCTCCTTTTGTGTTGGTTCTGTTTCCTGGTCATCGGCGTGGCCCAGGCCAAATTTCTTCAGCTTGTAGCGGAGCGCATCGCGGCTGATATCGAGTAGTTTAGCCGCGTGAGTCTGATTATTTCCCGCCTGCTTCATCGCAAGCTCAACCATGGCCCGCTCCACTTCTTCGAGCGACGTGCCGCCCTCGGGGATGTAGAGGCGCGGCAGGGAGCGTCCGTTGGGAAGGTTCTGACCGTCGTCATGCCCGGCGGAGCTCTCGAATGCCGTCATTCCGGCCCTGGCCTGGCTTACCGCAAACGGCAGGTACGCAGGGCGCAGCAGCGACTCCTCCTCAAGAATCATGGCGCGCTCGATCGAATTCCTCAGCTCTCGTATGTTGCCTGGCCAGTCGCTTTCGAGCAGCAGTCGCCTGGTTTCGTCCGTGATGCCGCGCACCGATTTGCGGAAGCGCAGGTTGTAGCGATCAATAAAGAACTCAACCAGGGGAAGGATGTCTTCCTTGTGTTCGCGCAAAGGCGGGATGAAGATCGCAATAATGGCTAAACGATAGTAGAGATCCTGCCGGAACCGGCTTTCACGCACCTCTTTCTCGAGATCGCGGTTCGACGCGGCAATGACGCGCACGTTCACCTGCATATCGCGCACGCCGCCAATACGCCGGATTACCTGGTCTTCGAGCACGCGCAGCAGTTTGGCTTGCAACAAAGGCGAAAGTTCGCCGATCTCGTCCAGAAACAGCGTTCCTCCATCGGCCATTTCAAACAAGCCTTTCTTCATCGCCTTGGCGTCGGTGAAGGCGCCTTTTTCATGGCCGAACAGTTCCGCTTCCATCAGCGTTTCAGGAATTGCCGAGCAGTTGATGGCCACGAACGGGCGCTCCTGGCGGGTGCTTTCGTAGTGAATCGCCTTCGCGATCAGATCTTTGCCGGTGCCGCTCTCACCCTGAATCAGGATCGTCGTGGCCTCGCTGGCCGCCACCTTGCGCACAAAATTCATCAGCTCGGTCATCTTCGGAGAGTCCGCAACGATCTCGTGATAACCGGCCCGCCGCCGCATTTCTCCGCGCAGCGACTTCACTTCCGAGCGCAAATGCGTGGCCTCAAGCGCGTTCTTGATGGTGACGTGCAGTTCCTCGAAATCGAGCGGCTTGCCGATGAAGTCGTACGCGCCTAGCTTGATCGCAACCTTTACGTCTTCCAGTTGCGGATCGGCGGTGATCATAATGACGGCCGGCGCACCTTCGTTTTTCTTGAGTTGCTCAAGCACGTTGATGCCGTTCATGTCGGGCAGCCGCACGTCGAGCAAGACGAGGTCTGGGGATTCGAGTTGGGCGAGTTTCAACCCCGGCTCGCCGGCCTCAGCTTCGATGACCTGGTACCCCCACTCTTCACACTTCTGGCGCAGCGACCAGCGCACCAGGCGCTCGTCGTCCACCACCAGGATTTTCTCGGTTGGCATCGGAAACCCGCTCTATTCTAGCGCACTGGCGAGTTTGGGCAGGAAGAGAGCCTGCCGTGCCGCAGGCCACGGCCCGGGCGTGGGAATTCGCCGGCGGGGCCACGCGGGAGGCTTGTGATGTAGGTCACATTCTCGTGTGATAGCACTTGCTGGCGTAAGGCCGCTCCTGCAATTAAGGTAGTGAAGGTCAAAGGGGAGCCCCGGAGAGGTAATGGGCTCGAACCGCCTCGGCTAGGCCGAGTCATTGTGCAGCCGCGAAAACGGGAAGTACGAACCCTTCAGGAGTGATACATGGCAAATGAAAATGTGGCGTCTGGAACGTCTTCGTCTGAGTGGCAGGCCAAACAGGTCTACGCTCTGGCAGTGGTTTGCCTGGTGATCGGCTTGGCCGTTGGCTACCTATTTCGCGGCTCGCGCTCGCCCGCGCCGCCTGTGAATGCAATGCAAAGCGCTGCGGCTCCGGGGGCCCCTGCGGGAATGGGCAGTCAAGGCGGCATGGGCAACCAACCGGTGTCGCTCGATCAGATGAAGCACATGGCCGATAAGCAAGCCGAGCCACTGCTGGCCAAGCTAAAGGACGACCCCAAGAATGCCGATTTGTTGATCCAGACCGGAAAGATCTACCTCTCTACTCATCAGTTCAAGCAAGCAGCCGAATATTTCGGGAAATCGCTTGAGGTGAAGCCGAAGAATGTCCCCATCCGTACGCTGATGGCATCCTGCCTCTACTACGGCGGCGATGTCGACGGCGCTCTGCAGCAACTGAGCCAAGCCACCACTGACGATCCCAAGGACGCGAATTCGCTGTTCAATCTCGGCATGATCCGCTGGCAAGGGAAGAAAGACGCGAAAGGGGCGCTTGCGGCTTGGGGACAATTGTTACGGAACAATCCTGAGCTTGAGCCAAATAAGAGAGCGCAGGTCGAAAAACTTATGGCGGATGTCCGCCAGAGCAACGCCACGAACTAGAATTCTCGTATTGATTTTTAGGAGCACGAAAATGCCTGACAATAACACTTCCTCGAACACAGTCTGGACCGGCGTGCAGGCTTATACGCTCGCCGTAGTCTGCCTTCTGCTGGGCATGGCGGGCGGATGGTTGATTCGCGGCTCGCAGTCGCCGGCCGCAACTGCTCCGGCAATGGCCGCCAGCGCACCGGCACCAACCGGGATGGGCGGGGGCATGAATAGCCAGCCTACTCCCGAGCAATTGAAACAAATGGCCGACACACAAGCGGCCCCGCTGGTCGAAAAGCTGAAGTCGGATCCGAATAACCCTGAGTTGCTGGCCAGTATCGGCAATTTTTACTACGACGCGCAGCAGTACTCCACAGCGGTCGACTACTACGGCCGCGCGCTTAAGGCAAAGCCGTCGGACGCTGCGGTGCGCACCGATATGGCAACTGCCTACTGGTATATGGGCAATGCCGACACGGCGATCGCCGAGTTCAACAAGTCGCTGACCTACGAGCCCAACAAGCCGAATACTCTGTTCAACCTGGGCCTCGTAAAATGGCAGGGGAAAATGGATATTAATGGCGCGGTAGCCGATTGGGAAAAACTGCTGGCTACCAACCCGAACTATGAAGGGAAAGATAAGGTCGAACAGATGATCGCCGAGGCGAAAAAACACACGGGAGTGAAGCCCGGGACGCCGGCAAAGCCTCTACCGCAATAGCAAACCTTCCGCATACGTGAAGAATCCAAGGGGGCGCCGTTCTGGTGCCCCAAGCGGACGGGGTCTCCGCGCACGGAGGGCACCAGCCAGAATGACAGAGGTAACGTAGCCGCAAGGCCGCGGTCCTAAAGTTCTGCACGAAGGGCCGATCTACCCTTTGTGCGCAGAACCTCCCCATCCCGCCCCCTCGGCCAAGCTCTCTCCCTAATTCTCCCGCTTGCCATGGCTTGCGCCGCATCCGCCCAAAATGACGCCATCCCTTCGGATGTGACCATTCGTTCCAGCGCCACCGAAGTGCGGATGACATTTTCCACCACCGATCAGGACGGGCGCGTCATGGCTACTGTTCTGCCCTCCGACTTTGCCATCGTCGACGGGGACATGGTTGTGCGCGACTTCCGCAGCTTTGCGCGCTCCGCATACGCGCGCCTCGCCGTCGCGGTGCTGGTGGATGCCAGCGAATCGATCACACCGCAATTCCGCCAGGAGCTGGCAAACGTCGTTCAACTGATCGGCGAAACTGACGGCGTTCCCGATGAGAGCTTTTCCGTCCTTTCCTTCCGCGATCTGAAACCCGCGGTCGTGTGCGAAGGCAACTGCCGCGCGTTGAACAGCGGTGCACAATTCCCCGTTATTCAGAGCGGCGGCCTGACGCCGCTCTATGACTCGATCGTCTTCGCTGCGCACAGGCTCGGCCACGACAATGACCCGCAGGTAAGAAGGATCTTGATTCTGTTCTCAGACGGCGCCGACACCATCAGCCTAAAGTCTCTTACCGACGCCATGGATTCGGCTTTGGACAACGATGTCGCCATCTACAGCGTCGATGTCAGCCGCCAACCTCACAGCTCGCCCGGCACGCTGGTGCTGCGCAGCCTCTCCCTCAACACCGGAGGCCGCTACTTCCCTGTCGAAGCCGGCACCACCAAACTAATCGATGCCATTCTTGAAGACTTTCATGCGGCTTACACCGTAGCCTACAAGCTGCCAAGCCACGCGGACGGATTTCACCTCGTCCGCATTCTTCCCACTCACAACCTGAGCCTGCAGTTCCACTGCCGGCGCGGATACTACTATCCCAGTACCCCTGAGAATTGAGGATCTATGAAACACGCTCTGCTGTTCGTCGCTCTGGTGTGTATGCTGTCGCTTTCGCTCGCGGCCGAAAACCGGAGCGTGCAGGAAGGCACGATCGTCCGCATGCGCATGGCCGACTGCGACGGCCTGCGGCATTCGTTTATGGCTTCGATGTCGGGCGGCCAAATGCCCGCCGAGTCTTGCGCGGAATATGTGCTTGTCACCGACAAGGTTGTATACGTGATCGTCGGAAAAAGCTCCGACCAGCTCGTGCCGTTGGCGGAGACCACAAGATTTCATTTCCAGAACAGCGAAGTCGTGATCCGCGTCGATGACGCACGTCGCGAATCACACTTCCACGTGAAGGCCATGGTGCTGCGTCCTGAATGGGAACGTAGCCAGCAACTTCAAGAGGCCGAGGCAGTCGCATTGATGGCCGCCCATCGTCTGCAAGGCGCGGCTCTCACCGGCACGCAGCGATAAAGCACCCACCGAGGCGTGCCGGATGGGAGTTTAGTTGCCCCGGCACGACCTCGGGTCAGCATTCGAACGACCCCACTCGCGGCGATCCCTCCATTCTTGCGTTATCCTATGCGATTGCACTGTCATTCGAGGGGCTCGGTGATGCGATCGCATACATTTGTTCGTTTGCTCGTCTTTTTCCTCATTCTTATTTCCGCAAGCACAGGCTGGACGCAAGTTCCCGAAAGCACTTACCAGGAGTTGCGTTGGCGAATGATCGGCCCATTCCGCGGAGGCCGCACGCGCGCCGCCGTCGGCGTTCCCACCCAGCCCAATGTGTTTTATATGGCACCGGTCAACGGTGGAGTATGGAAGACTGACGACTACGGCCGCACCTGGAACCCGATCTTCGATCACGAATCCACCCAGTCGATCGGCGCCATCGCCGTCGCGCCCTCCAATCCCAACATCATCTACGCTGGAAGCGGCGAGGGACTTCATCGTCCCGATCTCTCTGTCGGCAATGGCATATATAAATCCGTCGACGCGGGCAAGACCTGGACTCATCTCGGCCTCGCCGATAGTCAGCAAATCCCCGCTCTAGCTGTCGATCCGCGTGACCCCAACCGCGTCTTTGCTGCTGTGCTCGGGCACCCCTACGGACCGAGCGCCGAGCGCGGAATCTATCGTTCCACCGACGGGGGACAAACGTGGCAAAGAGTCGTTTCAAAGGATGAAAACACCGGCGGCTCGGACGTCGAGATCGATCCCTCCAATCCAAATGTCATCTACGCTTCGATGTGGGAGGCTCGCGAAGGCCCGTGGGAAGACAACAGCGACTTCGACGGCGCGGGCGGCGGACTGTTTAAGTCCACCGATAGTGGCAGCACATGGCGTCCATTGACGAGTGGCCTGCCCAAGGATCTCGCGCAGATCAACGTCACCATCGCGCCCAGCGATTCGCGTCGTCTATACGCAGCCGTTGCCACTGCCTCTGGCAAACTGGGTTTTTATCGCTCCGACGACGCCGGCGAAAACTGGTCCCGGATCACGACGGATCCGCGCCCCTCCGGTCGCATTGGCGGCGGAGATCTTCCAGTTCCCAAAGTAGATCCGAAAAATCCCGACCTCGTCTACGTTGCCAGCACCGTGACCATGCGTTCCACCGATGGTGGCAAGACCTGGTCTGGTTTTCGCGGTGCGCCCGGCGGCGATGATTATCAAAACCTCTGGATAAATCCCAACAACGGCAACATTATTCTTCTGGTCAGCGATCAGGGCGCTATCGTCACCGTGAACGGCGGCGCAACCTGGAGTTCCTGGTACAACCAGCCCACGGCGCAGCTTTATCACGTCTCGGCTGACAACGGGTTCCCCTATCGCGTCTGCGCAGGGCAACAGGAGAGCGGCTCGGTCTGCATCTCCACCCGGGGAAATGATGGCGCCGTCACGTACCGCGACTGGCATCCCGTGGGCGTGATCGAGTATGGCTACGTCGCGCCCGACCCGCTCGACCCCGACCTTATCTACGGGGGTGGCCGCAGCGAGGTGACAAAGTACCACTGGTCAACTGGCCAGGTGCAGAACATCACGCCGATTCCGTTACGTAGCGCAAAATATCGCACCGACCGCACCGAACCGCTGATGTTCTCGCCGGTCGACCCGCACGTCCTCTATTACGCGGCCAATGTGCTTTTCAAAACCACCGACGGCGGAAGTTCCTGGCAAACGATCAGCAAGGATCTGACGCGAGAAAACCCGGGCGCGCCGCCGAGTGTTGGCGCTCTCATTCCCAAAAACGCGGAAAAACAGCGCGGAGTCATTTACGCGCTTGCGCCATCTTTCAAAACCGTCTCGACGCTGTGGGCCGGCACCGACGACGGTTTGATCTGGATCACGCGCGACGGCGGCAAGAACTGGACCGACATCACTCCCAAAGATCTCACTGCCTGGAGCAAGGTCACCCAGATTTCCGCTTCGCACTTTGATGAAGAAACCGCTTATGCGTCCGTGAGCCGGTTCCGCATCGACGATTCCCATCCTTACATCTATCGGACGCACGATAGCGGCAAGAACTGGAAATTGATTACCGCCGGCCTGCCGGACTTCGGAGCCGTCGACACGGTGCGCGAAGATCCCATTCGCAAGGGATTGCTGTTCGCGGGCACCGAAAACGCCGTCTGGGTTTCGTTCGATGACGGCGACCACTGGCAGTCGTTGCAACTCAACCTGCCCCAAACTTCGATGCGCGATCTCTGGATTCACGACAACGACCTGATTGTGGGCACACACGGCCGCTCGATCTGGATTCTCGATGACATCGCGCCGCTGCGCGAAGCTTCGGCGGCACTCGCGAGCTCCATCCATCTGTTCGCACCCGCGCCCGCCTATCGCGTGCCGCGCGATACCTACACCGACACGCCGCCGCCTCCCGACGAGCCCTTTGGCGCCAATCCGCCCGACGGCGCCGTGATTGACTACTATCTGCCCGTCGCATCCACTGGTCCAGTCACGCTCGAAATTGTCGACGCGCAGGGTCGTCTCGTCCGCCGCTTCTCAAGCGCCGACAAACCCGAGGCCACGGAAGAGGAATTGCAGAAACAGTTAATCCCGCTCTATTGGCTCCAACCTTTCTACCGGCTATCGACAAATGCTGGAATGCATCGCTGGGTCTGGGAACTGCACTACTCACCGCCGGCGGCCACACGCCACGACTTCCCGATCTCTGCGATTCCGCACGACACGCCCCGTCATCCGCGCGGCCCTTCTGCTCTGCCCGGAAACTACACGGTGCGGCTTACTGTCGAAGGCAAAACTCTTAGCGCACCGTTGATAATAAGAATGGATCCGCGGGTCAAGGCTTCAGCCGCGGCGCTGGAAAAGAAATTCCGGTCGGAAACTAACCTCGCTTCCCTGCTGAGCGAGTCCTCCGAGGCAATCTTCCAGGCCGGTTCGATTCGCGAGCAACTCGAGAAGCTGACTGCTTCGACTCAAACCAACGCGTCAACAAAAGACGCGATCGCGGCGTTCGAGAAGAAACTTACCGCGTTGCTCGGCGCCCCCCGCGGATTTTTTGCGCCACCCTCCGAAGAAATAACGCTCAGCCGCGTCAACAGCCAGGCCAGCACGCTATACGGCCAGGTTTGGCCGGTGGACGCCGAACCGACTGCCGCGCAGCAGGAAGCGTTGGTTGCCGTCGAGCACGCCAGCGCCGATGCGCTAAAGCGATGGCATGAGTTCAAGGACTCGGATCTCCCAGCTTTCAATCGACTGCTGCGAGCATCGAATACTCCCGAGATCCAGATTGACAGGGGTGCGTCGTACGAGGAATCCGAGGAAGACGAAGAGTAGGCGCGTCGAGCAGTGCGGAGATCAGAGGATCGAACGCGAGCGAAAGATTAGATCGCCAAAGGAACAAAACGTGAGGAGGGGCCGGCAAGTTCGCAGATCGCCTGCTCAATGAGCTCGCAAGCGCACGCGCATGCCGCGGGAAGCGCCGCTTCGACGCCGACGGAAAGCCCTAACTCCGTGCGCACGCGCTCCGGTTCCACTCCAACCAGAAAGACTTGCTCCGGTAACTCTCCCACCAACTGCGCCACTGCCAGCAACTCGCCGACATTACCCTCGTGCGCCGTTGTTGCCCGCCGGGCGCCGGGGGCAAGAAGTTCAGGCTTGTTCAGCACCGTGACTTCCCCTGGCGCTTTCCCGCTTGAGAATGCGTCCAGCAGTACGAGGGTCGTGCGCTCGGCGAGATAACCGAGCAGGGCCAATCCCTGCGTGCCTCCATCGACACATTCCACCTCCCGTACTCGCCCATACCTTTCGCTGACCTTTTTCAAAAGAGCGGGGCCCACGCCGTCGTCCCCGAGCAGCATATTGCCCACTCCCAGCACGAGCACAGGGGGAGGAGGTGCGGATTGGTGGAAGATCTCCATGCGGCGACTCAGTCCTCCTTGAAATCCCCCTTCTGGTAAAACTTGTAGCCGGAAATGATCGACGTGATCAGCCCGTTGCCGTACTGTGTGGAATCGTAGAGAACGATATACACATGCAGGATCGCGAACACCACGAATCCCCACGCGAAAAAGTGATGCCACATGTGCACCCGGAACGATCCGCCCAGCAGTGGCAACACCCAGCCGAACAGGCGGTTCAGGATGCCTCCCGGATTGCTTTCCGAGTACAGAGCCATTCCGGTGAAAATCTGGCACCAGCCGAGAAGGATGACAAACACGGTGTAGGCCGCCCCGCCCAGCGAATTGTGCCCAAGGTGAACGTGCCCGCGCTCCAGCCGCAGGTAGTCGGTCGCCTGGCGGAACAGGTCCCGCCACCACTGTGGACGCCACACGTAGGGGAATCCCGAGCGCGCATAGTGATTACCGACCCAGAACCAGTACACTCGCAGCAGAAAACTCACCGTGAAGAGCATCGCCGCAGCAAAATGAAATTGCCGCATCCGCCCCATCACGAAGTTTTTCTCCGCCTCTCCATTCGGCGCCAGCAGCGGATGCGAAATATAGAGCCCGGTCAGGAAGAGCACGACCAGACAGGCAGCATTAACCCAGTGCGTAATGCGCACCGGTAATTGCCAGACGTACTCGCGCCGGAAGTATTGCTCCGGGTGCTGGCCCATGGCCTGCGGGTCGAACTCATGAGTGGAAGTCGCCATAGGTTCCTCCTGACTTTGCTCCGACTACCGCACCTTGATTTCCGCGAGCTTCTCGCCATTGGGCCCGAACACATGCGAGGCGCACGCCAGGCATGGATCGAACGAATGGATCGTCCGCAGGATTTCGAGCGGACGCTTCGGGTCCGCCATCGGCGTATTCAGCAGCGCTGCCTCATAGGCCCCATGCTGTCCTTTGCCGTCCTTCGGTGACGCATTCCACGTGGAAGGCACGACGATCTGATAATTCTCGATCTTCGTGTCCTTAATGTGGATCCAGTGCGCCAGAGCCCCGCGCGGCGCCTCGGTAAAACCGTAGCCTTTGGCATCGGCCGGCCAGCTTGAAGGCTCCCAGCGTGAAGTGTCGGCAACTGCCGAGTCGCCCGCCTTCAGGTTGGCGATTAGCTTCTCGTACTCCGCCATCAGCCAGTGCACGCACAGCCTCGTCTCCAGGCCGCGCGCCGCGGTCCGGCCGAGTGTTGAGAACAGCGCGGTCGGCGGAACCTTGAGTGCTCCCAAAGCTTCCGTAACGACGTCCTTGTATTCCGTCTTGCCGGTGGCAAACCCCACCAGCATGCGTGCCAGCGGTCCAACCTCCATCGCATTGCCCTTCCAGCGCGGAGCTTTCAGCCACGAGTACTTCGCGTTCTCGTCGAGCTGCTGATAAGGCGGTTTCGGTCCACTGTACTTCGGAACGGTCACGCCATCCCACGGGTGCAAAGAGTCCTTGCCCTCGGGATACTCGTACCAGGAATGCGCAACCTGCTCCTGCACCTGGTTGGCATCGGCCAGGTCGAGCGTCTGCACATCGCTTAAATTCTTGTTGAGGATGATGCCGCGCGGCATGCGGAATTGGCTCACGTCGCCGAACCCGTTCTGCGGAACATCGCCGTAGACCATGTAGTTGCCAAGCCCGCCGCCGATCTGCGTCCACTCCGGATAGAACGACGCCACCGCCAGCAGGTCCGGTATGTACATGTTCTCGACGACCGCCATAGCGTCCTGGATCAGGCCTTTGACGTAATTCAGCCGCTCCATGTTGATAGCGTTGTCGCTCTGCATGGAAATGGCCGACGCCATGCCGCCCACCAGATAGTTCGGGTGCGGATTCTTCCCGCCGAAGATGGTGTGAATCTTGATGATCTCTTTCTGCCACTTCAGCGCTTCCAGATAGTGCGCGACCGCCATCAGGTTCGCTTCCGGCGGCAGTTTGTACGCCGGATGCCCCCAGTACGCATTCTGGAAAATTCCCAGTTGCCCGGACTGGACGAACTTCGTCAGAGTCGTGGCGAGATCCTTGAAGTAGCCGGTGCTCGCCAGCGGCCACGACGGCGACACTTTTTGCGCCAGCGCCGAGGTCGCCGCCGGATCCGCCTTCAGGGCCGAAACAATATCCACCCAGTCGAGCGCGTGCAGGTGGTAGAAGTGGATGACGTGATCCTGCACCTGCTGGGTCAGGAACATGATGTTGCGGATGATCTCGGCGTTCGGCGGAACCTTGACGCTAAGCGCGTTTTCGACCGCGCGCACCGAGGCCAGCGCATGCACCGTGGTGCACACGCCGCAGATGCGCTCGGTGAACGCCCACGCATCGCGCGGGTCGCGGCCTTTCAAAATCACTTCCAGGCCGCGCCACATGGTTCCCGACGACATGGCGTCTTTAATCGTGCCGCGCTCGTCGAGCATCGCCTCGACGCGCAAGTGACCTTCAATGCGAGTAACTGGATCAACCACCACACGAGTCGCCATGCCTTACCTTCCTTCCCCGTCCGGAGTTTTCGTGTCCGAACCAATCTTCTTCCCGGCCGCACGCCGCGCTTCAGTCGAGATAAAGTGCGCTCCTACCCCGATCAGGGCTGCGCCCGCAGCCACCGCTCCGATTGTGTCGGGTGTCGATTCGATGCCCGGCACCGGAATCGACGACAGCCGCTCATAGAACGGGCCGTTATCCCAGAAATTCTCCTCGCTGCAGCCGATGCAACCGTGGCCCGAGCCAATCGGATACGACACGCCGTTGTTCCACTTGAACGTCGGGCACGAGTTGTAGGTGGTCGGTCCGCGGCAGCCCATCTTGTAAAGGCACCAGCCCTTCTTCGCCCCGTCGTCGTCCCAGGACTCGACAAACTGTCCGGCATCAAAGAACGGCCGCCGGTAGCACTTGTCGTGGATGCGCTGTCCGTAGAACATTTTCGGCCGACCGTAGCGATCGAGGTCCGGGAGCGCGCCGAACGTAAGAATGTAGGTCAGCACTCCCGTCATGACTTCCGCGATCGGCGGGCACCCCGGCACGTTGATGATCGCCTTGTGCGAGATCAACTCGTGGACCGGCTTCGCCCCGGTTGGATTCGGCTTCGCCGCCTGCACGCATCCGTTCGATGCGCACGAACCCCACGCGATCACCGCCTTCGCGTTCTCCGCCGACTCCCGCAAAATGTTCAGGAAGGTATCGCCGCCGACCATGCAATACACGCCGCCGTCAGCAGTCGGAGCGTTCCCTTCCACTGCCAGCACGTACTCGCCGGGATGTTCCTTGATGAGCTTCTTGCGGATTTCCTCTGCCTGGAACCCCGCCGCGGCCTGGAGCGTATCGTCATAATCCAGCGAGATCATGTTCAGAATCACGTCCTGCGCGATCGGGTGCGAGGAGCGGATGAACGACTCGCTGCAGCACGTACATTCGAGGCCGTGCAGCCAGATTACCGGCAGGCGTGGTTTGGTCTCGAGCGCTTCGACGATCTGCGGGACGACGGTTGCGTCCAGTCCCATCGCCGCTGCCATCATGGTGCAGAATTTCAAGAATCGGCGACGGTCAACTCCGTGTGCGCGTAAGACATCGTAGGTGGAGGCACTGCGTGCGTAGGTTTCCATAGGCTGCCTCGATCGTAATGTGAAGGATGGCCGTACATTGGTTCAATGGGGGAGCATGTTAGTACAGCTGTCATATGGGTCAGTGACATATGTCACCTATCAATGTGAGGTGGTGGACCCTTGATCGGCGGATTCGTTAAAAGGTCTGATTGCACCATTCATTAAGGTGTTGTGATCCCGCTCACATCGATCCCGGACATTTGTCACGCTGCCGTGTGGGCGCTCGGTGATAAACTTCGCGAGCGTTTTCGTTGTCGATTGTTGGTTCAGAGCGGTGCCGGGATCTCAGGCGGAAATCGACGAGAAGTGAATCCGGAACAACGCCACACCCGACCCAAGAAGGACACCGGATAGAGATCAGGTCGTGTATCTCCGCCATCGATCGATACCAAACGCTCGACAAATAGTTCGAAGAATCAAAGGAGACCGAATGAAAAACACAATTGCATTGTCTGTGCTTCTGATGATTGCGTTGACGGCCGCCGCAGTAGCCCAGAATGCTCCCGCCGCAAAAGACCTTTTCGCCAGCAAGTGCGCCATCTGCCATGGACCCGACGGGTCTGCGCAAACAACGATGGGAAAGAACCTCAAAATTCGCGACTTTCATTCCGGCGACGTCCAAAAGCAGTCGGACGCGGATCTGAAAGCGGCGATCACAAAGGGCAAGGGCAAGATGCCGGCCTTTGAGGGCAAGCTAACGGGAGAGCAGATTGACCAGCTGGTCGGGTACCTCCGCGAAATTGGGAAGCAGAAATAGGTTCGAGGCAGAGGCAAGATTCGGTTCAGCAGGAAAAACGAATGCCCACAAACAGCCAGGGGATCATCAACGCGCGCGATCCGCAGTCATCTCCTCTACCTCGTAGGCGATTTGTCGAGGCCCTACTCGGCAGCGGATTCCTAGCGACTGCGGTTGCGTTTCTGTATCCCGTTTTGCGTTATCTCGTGCCTCCAAAAGCAACCGACATCGGCAGTGACGCGGTCGTAGCCGGGCGTGTCGGCGAGTTGAAACCGAACGGTGGGAAGATTTTCCGCTTTGGAAGTCATCCCGGCCTGCTGATTCACACTTCTAGTGGAGAGTACCGTGCTATGTCAGCGACTTGTACGCACCTCTCCTGCACGGTGCAGTACCGCGACGATCTGCGCCAGGTCTGGTGCGCCTGCCATAACGGCAGGTACGACCTCAACGGCCGAAATATTTCGGGGCCTCCGCCGCGGCCTCTGGAAGCTTTTGAGGTGCAGGTGCGAGGGGACGAGATATTCGTGAGGCGGCGGCGGGAAGCCTGAGATGAGTCCCTTACGCAACGTACGCAGTTGGCTGGACGAACGGTTCGGCTGGGATGAACTGGCCGCCCCGTTGCGGAAGAAGACTGTTCCTCTCCACCGCCTTTCCTATTGGTACTTCCTTGGGGGAATCACTCTGTTCCTGTTCGGCATCCAGGTGGCGACCGGAATCCTGCTGCTGTTGTATTACCGGCCCGGAGCGAGCGAGGCCTTCGAGAGCGTGCAGTACATCATGACTCAGGTGCAATTTGGCTGGCTGATTCGGTCGATCCATTCCTGGTCGGCGAACTTAATGATTTTTACCGCCTTCGCGCACATGTTCAGCGTGCTGTTCCTGAAGGCATACCGCAAACCGCGTGAGCTCACATGGGTCAGCGGAGTGATCCTGCTATTCCTCGTCATGGGGTTCGGTTTCAGCGGCTATCTGCTGCCGTGGAATACCTTGGCGTTCTTTGCCACCAAGGTCGGCACTGAAATTACGGGGCAGGTTCCTTTGGTTGGCAAGCCCATGATGATTCTTCTCCGCGGTGGTGAAGAAGTAACCGGAGCCACACTGACCCGGTTCTTTGGATTCCACGTCGCCGTTCTGCCCCTATTGGCAACTGTGCTGATCCTGCTGCACGTGTTGCTGGTCCAGCGTCTCGGTATGAGCGTCCCCCCAAAACTGGAGGTGCAGTGGACCGCGAATCCGTCTGCCAAGCGGGAAATGAAATTTTTCCCCAACTTCATGCTGCGGGAAATGATGGCTTGGTACGCGGCCCTGGGAGTGCTGGGCGTATTGGCAGCCGTTTTCCCGTGGAACCTCGGTGTCAAGGCTGATCCTTTTGTGGCTGCGCCCGCGGGAATCAAGCCGGAATGGTACTTCCTCTTCATGTTTCAGACGCTCAAGCTCATCCCCTCCAAAGTGTGGTTTATCGATGGAGACGTTCTGGGTGTGCTTGTCTTCGGCCTGGTCGGATTGTTGTGGATTCTGCTGCCTTTCTTTGAAAGTGACCAACCCTCGCACACGAAAAGGTGGATCACTGGGTTTGCCGCCTTCGCTCTTGCGTATATGGCAGGTATGAGTGTTTATGGCTATCTTGCGAAATAAGCTCCGACCGTTCAGCGCAGGCTGCTATTTCGGGCTGACCGGCTTCGTCGTGCTCGCCGCGTGCTTGAGTTATGGGCAAACCAAGAACACCTGTCTGGATTGTCACTCTGCTTTGCCTGATCCCCTCGGCGTGAGCCAGGAGAAGTTTAGCCAGGACATACACTCACAAAAAGGCTTGACTTGTGCCAGCTGCCACGGAGGCGACCCAACCAGCGACGATCCAGACAAAGCCATGAGCCGAAAGGCCGGTTGGAAGGGCAAGATCGATCACAAGCAGGTTCCTCAGTTGTGCGGAAAGTGTCATTCCGATCCGGCCTATATTCGGCAGTTCAACCCCAGCCTGCGCACAGACCAGTTGAGCCAGTACCCAACCAGTGTGCACGGCAAACGACTCGCGGCTGGAGATACGAAGGTTGCAGTGTGCACGGATTGTCATAGTGTCCACGATATACGGGCACCCAGCGATCCCCGCTCCACCGTCAATCCGGTCAACGTGGCCGACACGTGCGCGCGCTGCCATGCTGATGCGGTTTACATGAAGGGATATTCCATTCCCACGGATCAGTTCGCAAAGTACAGCACGAGCGTGCACCACCAGGCGCTCACGGTGCGAGGCGATCTGAGTGCGCCAACCTGTACAACATGTCATGGCAACCATGGCGCAGCTCCGCCGGGCGTAGACAAGGTTCAGAATGTGTGCTCCAACTGTCACACTTTCCAGGACCAGATGTACGAAAAGAGCTCGCACAAGAAAGCTTTTGAAGCGGCCTCTCTTCCAGGATGCGTCGTCTGTCACAGCAATCATGGCATCGGCCATCCAACGGACGCGAAGCTGGGAACTGGTCCCGACGGCGTCTGCATGCGGTGTCATGCGCCGGGTGACAAGTGTGATCAAGCGAGGGCGAGTTTAGAGAGCAGCCTGGGTCAATTGGATGGGGCCATCAAAAGCGCGGACCAAGTTCTCGGTGTCGCCGAGTCTTCTGGCATGGAAGTGAGCGAGGCTCGCCTGGGACAGGATCAGGCACGGGATTCGCTGACCAAAGCTCGCGTCACGATTCACAGCTTTCGGAAAGACTTAGTGGATCAGGATATTCAAGCCGGCCTGAAAATCGCCAACAAAGACCTGCAAGCTGGTGACGAAGCCATGATTGAGCGCAACCATCGTCGTATCGGGCTCGGAATATCTCTGATCGCGGTCGGGATAGTGATGGCTGGACTCCGGCTGTACGTCAAGAAGATAGAGAGCTAGGCTATCGCTGCTGGCGAAGACCATTACACTCGTGGGGTGGTGTTCTAGATCAGAAACTTGGACCCGACTGAGGTTTTGCGCCCTGTGGTTCATCATCGTCGACCAACCAGAGACTGGGCGGAACACAATGCGTTCAATCTCACGCGGACGTTGAGAGAGGATTGCGGCGTTAGACCCCCGCAACGGCGACGCCCTGCCGCAGAGGCAGACTGACGGAGAAAGTCGTGCCTTTGCCCAGCTTGCTTTCAACTTCGATCCGTCCGTGATGTTCCTCGACGATCCGCTTGGCCAGCGACAGACCCAATCCCGTTCCGTCTCCCTTGGTCGTGTAGAACGGCCGGAAGATATTTGGCAGGTGCTCAGCGGGAATTCCTCGACCGGTGTCCGAAACGGTAACCACGGCATCTTCGGAGTCTTCGCGGGCAAATACCGCAACCTCGACCCGCCCCGGGCCCTCGATTGCCTGCACGGCATTGAGAAGCAGATTGAGCAGAACCTGGTGCATCTGATCGCTGTCATGATCCACTTCCGGCAAATTTTCACCGGGCGTAAAGTCGATTCTGATCGGTTTCGACAGCACTTGCTGGCGAGCCAGCATCACGGCATGCTCAACCGTCGTGTTCAGATCGCTCAGCCGCATTTCCGCGGCGCGCGGCCGCGCGGTGCCGAGCAGATCCGTCAGGATGCGGTTGATCTGATTGATTTCCTCGCGCACGTCCTTTACCACGGCCTTTGCCGGGCTGGAGGCAGGCAAGTCGCGGCCCACGATTTCTATCACACCCGCAATTCCAGCGAGCGGATTGCGAATCTCATGCGCCAGACCTGTGGCCAACTCGCCGAGGGTAGCGAAATGCTCCGCCCGTGACATTTGCGTGCGGTGTAAATGCTCAATCTCGTCCCGGCTTTCGCGGAGTTGCTGCACCATCAAATTGAAATTCCGCCCCAGGTCGCCGATCTCGTCATTCCGCTTGGCAAACGTGACTGAGGCCGTCAAATCGCCGTCGCCCACACGCCCCATCTTCTCCTGCAACTCGATCATTGGGCGATTGATGGTGGAAGCCAGCACCACGATCACAACGCCGCAGATCGCGACCGCTCCTGCCCCGGCGATCAGCAGCAGGCGATGGCGTTCGGTGTCCTGCAGCGAGAGGGTCGCCAGCAGAAACAGAAACATGCCGTTCAGCAACACCACAGCGACCGGCCAAATGGCTTTCAGTTGCCAGTTCACGCGCATGGAACGCGCGGTGCTCTTGCCCGCTGGCTTGCCCGCCGCCGGTGTTGATGTCTGCTTAGTCATAACCGTAGCCAATTGGTGTGCCTTCGGACAGCCTCAAGCGTACGCATGTAATCCCGGCAACAGATAAGTGACCCCGAAGAATGTAAACATCACGACGCCGAATCCCAGGATCGCGAAATACGCCGCTCTGCGTCCGCGCCAGCCGCGTGTGATGCGCATGTGCAGGTAGCCCGCATATACCAGCCATGTAATGGCCGCCCACGTCTCTTTCGGATCCCAATTCCAGTACGATCCCCAGGTCTGATTCGCCCAGTAGGCGCCGGCAGCAATCATCAACGTCAGGAGTGGAAACGCAATACAGATGGTCTTGTACGTGATGCGGTCGAGTGAATTGGCGTCAGGCAACAGGCGCTCCAGATCCGGCCGCCGCCACAACAGCAACAAATACAGCAGCGAGATGAAAATGCCTCCCACCAGGCCCGAAAGAATGAACGGGCTCGCCGCCAGACTGGTGGTAAATAGCCCGTCCGCGTCGAGCGATGGATAAGCGCCTTCGCGGGCACGTAGCAGGAACAGCACCAGCGTCATAATCTGCAGCAGGATGCTGATGAACACGGCGCGGTTCGCAATCGCCAGGTAGCTATCGTCCTTCTTCGAGCGAGCCAGTGCATAGAGCGCGAGCGGCGCAGCAACGACTAACGTCGTCAGCAAGATCAACCACCCCAGATCCGGAATCACGACAAACAACCGAATGCCTTTCGAGAGGAATACTTCTCGCTTCTCCTCAACACTCCATGCCACCAGGCTTAGCCCTCCCTTTTCAAAGCGGGTCAGCACGATGCTCGCGTAGATCGCCAGCGTGCTCACGCCGGTGGCGGCAAGGAAGGTCTCGGTCTGCATCTTGTCCTGGATCAGGAACATCATGGCCAGCGCAAAGCTCAGCGCGCACGCCGCATAGGCAAGCATCGCCAGCGTGACGTGTACATGCAGCCAGGTGGATTGCAGCGCCGGAACCAGCGGATGAACTTCGGTCCGCAGCAACTGCATCAGCACCACGCCCACAATCGCCACCGGCATGGTGACCGTGCCGATAACCTTCACACCATATTTCTTCTCGGCGATCAGCGTGAGTACCGCCAGCGTCCACACAAAACTGAGCAGCATCTCGTAAACGCTGGCGAACGGGGGATGTCCGGCTTCGTACCAGCGGTGCGCGACGGCCCCGGTATTCGCCAAAAGGCCAGCCCAGGTTGCGAGCGAAGCGAACTTTACATACGAATCCGTGCCGGTAACGCCAAATCCGAGATAAAGCGCGCCGGCTCCGGAGTAGAAAATCAGCGCGGCGAACAGCAGATTGCTTTCATTTAGTACATTGCCACTTTTAACCACGTTCAAAAACGCCATAAACAGCAGAAACGCGATCGCCAGCCCGACGAACACAATCAGGGTTGTGCCTGTTGTCGCCGGCTGCTGCTGTTCTGCATTTGCTCGACTCATTGTCGGATCCCTCCTGGGTCAGTCCCCATGGCAACTGGTCAGCGCGTGCTGGCCGTCGCGATCTGCTCGCTTGGAGCAAGACTGGAACTCGGTTGAACTTCCTTTTCAATTGCCGCAATCAACTCGTTGAAACGCTCCTCGAATGCATCGCGATTGCGGTTCGCGCTACCACCGATCCACAACGAGTACAGGCCGGTGCGCTCATCCCGTACGGGCACAGCCCAGAAGCGCATGTGGATTACATAGAAAACAAATGCAAGTCCGACGCCCAACAGCACCACACCCGACCACACGCCCCACTGCCCGGGTTCATGCGACACCTGTAGACCGGTGAAGTGGCCCAGCTTCAGGTCCTTCGGCTCGAGCAAATACGGAGCTTTCGAGTTGTCCGCGACTTCGTCGAGCTGCGGGAACCACACGTCGAAGCTCTTGCCGCTGCTCTTGGCCGTCACGATCAGGTGGGCGGCCGGACTGCCCAATTCATTCGAGCGTTTATAAACCTGTCCGTCACGCACGGCATAGTCGGTGAAGAACTCGGCAAATCGGACAGTTGTATCGGCGTCAAGATTGGCCGTATCGCCTAATGTGAAGGCAATCTCTTCTTGTTTATCTGTGGAATTTGCGCCGGAACTTGCAGCTGCAGAAACCGAGCCCGCTCCGTATGCCGGATTCGGCGTTGCCGCAATCACCAGCTTGTTCACCTTACCGTTCTCGCCGAAACTCGATTGGTAGAAGCGCACCCCTTTGTAAACCAGCGGATCGTTTACCACAATTTCTTTGCTCTTCACATCCTGTCCGCCTTCGACCACAGCCAGCTTCGACCACCATTTCTTCGGGGTGCCGTCTTTATAGTTCTCCTGCCCAGCTGCGTCGCAGCGCAGGGCAAAGGGGAGCTCTCGCTTTGTCCCGTCGCGCAACTCAACCACATTCGACGTCTGCCCTTCATCCAGCGAAACTGTTCCGCGCCAGCCAAACACGCCGTCGACGATCCAGCCAAAGAAAATCAGCAGCAGGCTGGCATGCACAATGTAAACCGCCATCTCGGAGATACGGTGACGCTCGGCGAAAAGTCCGAAGTGATCTTCCCGCACCACGCGCTCCGGCTTCATACCGATCGAATGCAGTGCGCGCTCGGCAGCGACCAGTCCGCTCTCTTCATCGGCAATGGCAATCGTTTTTTGCGGATGGAGCGCGCGGCGAAACGTGCCATCCGGATATTTATAAGGCCGCGAGTAGAAGCGCCACGCATTCGGAAAACGATCGATCGAGGCGGCGATGATGCAGAGGCTGACCAGAATCATCAGGCCGATAAACCACCAGGCATGGAAAACGTCGGTCAAGCCGACCGCGTCGAGCAGGCGAAGCGCCGACGGCGAGTAAGCGCGCTGCATATCGTCGGGTTCGGTCATCGGCCGTTGCAAGATGACAGTACCGGCGGCGGCCAGAATAACGACCAGGATCAGAAGCACCACACCCGTCTTGATCGAAGCGGCGGTTTGCCAGGTTTTGCGGGTTACTGTGCCGAAACTCACAGCCATGTTTCTCCCCCAATCAAGCCCTTATGAATGCACGTTCCACGCCAAGTAACCAACCCACGCTAATACGTTGAAAATACGATTGTTGTAGACTCTGTGACCCTGCCGTTTCCGCGTCGATTTGGGCTAAATCGCGCATGGCCGACCGGCCCGGCCGGAATTTCACCCATCACCGACACCTGGTGACCGGCGTCACAGTGGAGGGTGACAACGCGGCTGGCAGCCCCGCAGGGCACGCCGGCGAGCGCCAATTCTTGCAGCGATGCCCCCGTGACCTCGATCACAATTATGGGTGACTCGAACTACACTCTCGTCCGCGCATTTGCGTTCGAATGCTTCCATTGCTGGTGGGGAAATGCGATCCAGTTCCACGTTCAATTCGGCGGCGAATCTTTCGAGCGCGCAAGCGCCGGGCGCCTCCGAGTCCAGTCGTTCCCCCTTGATCACAACTTGCGTCATTTCACCGCTTGCCCTGCGGGAGAAGTCCCAATGCAAAATGTTTTGTCAACCGCGGCCGCCGCGCCGACCGGCGGTTCCCACCGCGGAGACTTTCTGGCACAATCAGTTACGCCCATGTTGAAAATTTATGCTCCGCCTCCACAAGCGGCGACCGTCGTGCAACTACGGCTACCGGAGAATCCCGTGACGAGCCTCCCCCCATTCGCAAATGATCCCCCGGCTGCGCACCGCGAGCGTCCCTGGAATCCGATCTCTTCGCGGTTCAGTCTGACGGCCAGAATTTTCCTTGTCGTAAGTCTGGCATTGCTCGGCCGACCCCAGGTTTTCGGCGCTGTACACCCCGTTCCGCTCGATCCGAAGGCGGATGCCTCCACTTGCCTCCAGTGTCACGAAGACAAGAGCAAGGGCAAGGCCGTGCACTCGGCCATCGCCATGGGTTGTCTGAGCTGCCACGAGGTCCGAGTCAACAGAGATACGACCCGAGTTAAATTGACGACGACGGTCCCCTATAAAGTTTGCCTCACTTGTCACAGCGACAAAGATGCCGCACAAATCAAGGGACGCGTCCATCAACCGGCCATTCGCGACTGCCTCACTTGCCACGATCCCCATGTTGCCGACAACAAGAATCAACTGCTGAAAGCAACCTCGGGCGAGAAGAAAGACAATCTCTGCCTCACCTGCCACACTCAGGGTTTAAACGTCGCCCAGGGTGGCAGCCGACACGCTGCGCTCGACATGGGATGCGACGCGTGCCACACCACTCACAAGACAGGGGACCGAGGCAAGCGGGAATTTGATTTTCATCTCATCAAAGACGCCCCCGCACTTTGCGCCGACTGTCACGATGTAAAGGATGCCAATCTAGTCAAGGCACATCAAGGCCAGCCCTTTGAGAAAGCCGACTGCCTGTCATGCCACGATCCGCACCAATCAAGATCCCCAAAGCTGATGCAGGCTTTCTTGCACAACCCCTTCGAATCGAAGGCATGCGACACGTGCCATCAACCTGCCAAGGATGGCAAGGTGGTTCTGACCCAGGCCAGCGCGAAGGAAATATGCTTGACTTGTCACTCCGACAAGGGGGAACAGATTGAGAAGGCAAAAGTGCAGCATCCAGGCGCCGCGGGCGACTGTACCGACTGCCACAATCCACACGCGGGCCGCTCGCCAGCATTCCCGAAGCCAGATGCTGTTTCGGTTTGCCTCGGCTGCCACAGCGATCAGGCCGAACAGGGGAAGAAGGTGCATGCGCACCAGCCGGCCTTTGAGCAGGGATGCGCCATATGCCATGATCCGCACGGGAACGATAACGAACATCTGCTGAGGGTGAGCAAACCGAACCCGTTGTGCCTGGAGTGCCACGGGCCAGACGCCAAGCCAAAGAAACTGGAGAGCGAACACCTGGTGAGTATCTTTGACGACAAAGTGAAGTTGCCGGAAGACTATTTCCGGAAGGTGCCCATTATCCCGCTAAAGTACGGCCTTGGCCATCCGGTCGACCGTCATCCCGTTTCAGACTTGGTTGACCCTAATGATCTAACCAAGATTCTAACGCCGCTGAATTGCCTGACGTGCCATCAGCCCCACGCTTCGGCGCAGCCTGACTTGCTCGTTAAAGACCAGACCAATAACCAGGCCTTCTGCAAGTCTTGTCACAAGGGTCTGATTGGTTCCGGCACGGCGAAAGGAGGAATGTAGCTATGTCTATTCAGCCTAAAACTAGGTACGGAAAAAAGACGATGGCGGCGCTGCTGCTTGCGTTAACGATAGCAACAGCCTCACCACTGGCATTTGGGAACAAAAAGAAAAAAACGGACACCCCCGCAGCCCCGGCCGCACCTACCGGGCCGCTGGCGCCGGATTTCCGGCAGGTGGTGGTATTCCCCACCCCCCCGGCTATTGCCCGCGTCAAGTATCTGGATTATTTCTCCGCAGAAAAACCGGATTTCACTGTCGGTCAAAAGAAGGAGAAACCGAAGCAGTCCTGGATGGATCGGATGGCAGGCGTTTCACCCGACGCCAAGAACAATCCAGACCAGCCGAAGAAACGGTTTCAGTTGCTCACTCCCTATGGGATGGCGGAGGACTCGAAGGGACTGCTTTACGTGGCCGATGCCAAGGTGGGAGCCATCTTCATCTTCAACCCGGAAACCAGCGATCTTGACATGATCAAGCACGGCGTTCACGCCAAGTTTGGGACAATTCTGGGTTTGGTCACGGATGACAACGACGACCTGTTCGTCTCGGATGGCCAACTCCACCACATCCTCGTCTTTAACGGCAAGCACGAAGCGGTAAGCAGCTTTGGCGACGACGTAATGGTGGATCCGAATGGGATGGCCCTTGATTTGGAAAACCGGTTTCTGTACGTGGCGGATACGGGGCTTGACCAGGTTCTTGTCTACGACGCGGACAGTCACAAGCTCTTGCGCCGCATCGGAACGACTGGCAAGAACCACACGCTGATCGACGCTGGGAACTTCTCCAAGCCTACCAACGTTGCCGTCGATAAGGATGGCGATGTCTACGTGTCGGATACGTGGAACGACCGGATTGAAGAGTTCGATGCGGATGGAACGTTGATCCGCACATGGGGCAAGAATGGCGATGGTCCGGGCGAGTTCGCTCGGCCCAAAGGTATCGCCATTGATCCCGATGGCCATGTGTGGGTCGCGGACGCGATGCTAAATCGGATTCAGGTGTTCACCCCGGAAGGCCGGTACTTGCTCGGGTTTGGTGGGTTCGGCATGCTACCTGGGCAGTTCCAGTCACTCACTGGTCTTTTTATCGACAAGAAGAACCGCGTTTTTACGTCGGAGCACATGCTGGGACGCGTACAGATGTATCGCTACGTTGACAATACCGAAGCCAAAGCCCAGTATGAGCAACGCCAGGCAGAGCTGGACAGGAAGGCCAAGGAACGTGACGCTGGAGCAACCAAAACGGCCGCAGTGCCGTCGACTGCGGAAACGAAGCCAGCTACCGAGACCAAGCCAACTTCGGTTCCCAGTTCTGCGGCGAATGCGGCGGTGCAACCAGCGACTACAGCGCCTCCGAGCAGTGGGAGGATGAAGCTTCCGGATGCACCAGTGCCAGCGCAGCCCGACAAAGCTACTCCTCCGAATCAGTAGCACAACTTAAGGCTCAAAAGCTCCTTCGGTAATTCCAATCGAAGGAGCTTTTTTCGTGTCATCCGGCCTGGAACTCTAGGGGTAGCTTGAGGACTCTGGCTTCGGACGTTACTTGCGTCATTTCACCAGTTGGGTGGGGGGGAAAACGCATTTTGACGCTTTCCAGGGGGGAGATTAATTTCGCAACAGCAAAATAGTCATCGGTAACTATATTTGCAGCAATAAGTTACGGTCGGCGCTGTGAAATTAATCCATACCGAAATTAGGCGGGGAGCGTGCAATATGCACGAGTGGGTATGGTCCGAATCTCTCCAACTCGGTTGTCTCAAGACTCGGCGGGCGGGACGGGCTTTCCACGAGATTTGGCTTCCTCCCGGGAGTCAAAAGCAGTGCCTCGAGGTAATAGCAAGTCGCAATACGTAATAAAAAGATGTGCACATTCGATGATGGAGGTTTTATCAATGAAGAAAGTAGCGTTACTCGCACTCTTTGTCGCAGTGATCGGCGCAATGGCATCGGCCCAGATCACAAGCGGCAACATGAATTACATCCCCACAGTCGACGTCCAGGGCGCCCATGAAAACGGCGGCCGTGGTTGCGCCGGCTGCCATGCTCCGCACAGTGGCGGACGCGGTTCCGGTGGCAACATTATCAGCGGTACAGCAGCTTACACAGGCGCGGGCACGGCAGAAGGTGACATCGGCCTGTGGGGCACCGACACCAACCCGATCGAGACGGGCTATGCCTCGATCACGTTTGACGGCTCTTATCCGGTTACACTGGTTGGCTTGACCTGGTCGAGTGGCGCTCTGTACACGGGCGTTGCGACCTGCTTGAGCTGCCATGACGGCAACGTTTCCAAGGGCGCCATGATGACCGGCGTCGCTTACGAGCAACAGTTTGGGTTGCTCAACTTCGCTACCCAGATCGCAAACCGTGCATATGCTAACTCGGTGACGATCTATGGTCCGAACCCCATCCCGACGCTGCTCGGCAACGACGGTGGCACGACGGACGATTATGCCAACGATCACCCGATCGGTCTGGCTGCGAACCTTGGCAAAGTTGCCTCAGCTGCTCTGAACGTCACCACCGGTGGGCTGGTGGGTACCGTCACCAACGGTAGCGTGGCATGGACGGTTACGTCGGGAACCCCCTATGCCCAGTTCGTTTCGAACTACGGCATTCCGGCAATCAGCTCGACGGCAATGCCGACTGGCGCAACGGCTGCGGGCCAGGCGTTTGTCGTTTGCACAACCTGCCACAACCAGCACGTGCAGAACGTGTATGGCGGCGGCGGACATGGCGTAGTTTCGATCGCGGGCCTTCCCACTACGGCGAAGTTCCAGTCGATCTTCTACGTGAACGGGCCGTACAACCCGGGATCTCCGTATGATCCGACCCACGTTCCGTCGACGAACCGGTTCTGCCTGCAGTGCCACTTCAACCATTCCAGCGAGTACTATGGCGCGACGACAGTAGGAACTGCGTTCTAAGTCAAGCTAGTCCTGCGAAGGGGGAGGGGAGACCCTCCCCTCTTGCTTTTTCGTCGTTCGTCGTTCGGCCTTCGTTGTTCGCTTTTCGCCTTGTGACTTGCTGGCGCCGGTTTAAGGCTCGCCGCTTCATTACCTTGGGGTATTTCACCTTCGGGGTGCGGGAGAAGGCCCATTTGATCGGGTCATCGGGCCATCGGGTCATCGGGCCATCTGAAGTCATGGATTTAACCTGTTTTTTTTCTTTGATTTACGGTCTCGCTGATCTTCTACGTCCGCTTGCGAACTGGCTACCCTCTTGCAATTAGGAAAGATAGTAATTCCGCAAAGGTTGGGGTGGAAAGATGAGTTCACGGTCCCTGTTCGCAGTTAAAACGTCCCTTCACGCAGGTTCGCGCCGCAACCGCACTGTCTTAGCCATGACCCTAGGCCTGGCAGCGCTCATGGGCTTGCTGGTTTTGACTGGGGTCATGAGTTCTCCGGCTTGGGGGCAGGTTGCTTCGCACGCGCCGGCGCTGCCGGTCTCCACGGCCAGCAATGCGGCTAGCAATACGACCGGCAATATGGGCTCGCCGAGCCAATCGGCGCCCGGGGCGAGTTTGCAGGTGACCGGGAAGGTGGTAGCGCGAGTGAACGGCACGGAACTGACGGACCGGGATCTGCTGCGCGAGATGTTCCAGATGTTTCCATACGCGCGGCAACACAACGGATTTCCCAAGGGTCAGGTAGCGGAAATTCGGCGGGGCGCGCTGGAGATGATCGTGTATGAAGAGCTGGTATATCAGGAAGCCGAACGGCGCAAGCTGACGATTCCGGCGGCGCAGGTGAACAGCGCGGTAGCCGAGTATCGCGACCGGTTCCAGAGCGACGAGGATTATCGGGAGTATCTGAAAGCGGAGATGGGCGGATCGGAGGACCGGCTGCGGCAACAAGTGCGGCGATCGCTGCTGATCGACAAGATGCTGAAGATGGAGGTCGGCGACCGGTCGAAGGTGACCGAGGCGGAAGCGCGGGCCTACTACGACAACAATCGAAAGAAGTTTTATCACCCCGAGCTTTTCGCGTTCCAGACGATTTCGATCATGCCGAAGGACGACGCGAGCGCGGAGGCAAAGCAGAAAGCGCGGCAGCGGGCGGAGGACGCGCTGAAGCAGGCGAAGGCGACGAAGACGTTCCAGGATTTCGGGGTGCTGGCGGAGAAGATTTCCGAAGACGATTACCGCGTCAACCTGGGCGATCACCATCTGGTAGAGCGAGACAAGCTGCCGGCGGAGATGCTGAAGCAGACGGCGAACATGCAGCCCGGGCAGATCAGCACTCTGATCCAGGCAGGCAACTTCTACTTTTTCTTTCGTCTCTATGCCCACGTCCCAGCCGGATACACGGGATTTTCGGAGATAAAGAGCCATCTCATGACCGATCTGCAAAAGACGAAGTACGACCGGCTGCGCGGGGATTTGGACAAGCGGCTGCGGAAGAGCGCCAAGGTGGAAGAGGTTCAGGGCTAGTCGGGGAACGGAGCCGGAACTTATAGACCCAAGAGACAAAAGATAAAGACAAGGATCCGCGTGGAAAGACGGACCGAGAAGATGGGGCGACGAGGCGGGGAACTGGGGGCCGAGAAAGTGTGGAATCGCTCCGCAATTGCGATATGCGCGATGTGGTTGCTGATGGTGGTAGCGCCAGCGGCTGCCCAAGTGGAGTACAAGGGCGCCAGCATGCGCATGAGCGGTTTCCTGAACTTTGGCTATTCCGGGGACCTTCCCGGAAACGGAGAGGGAGCAGGGACCGATCACGGAATGCAGTTTGGGGGTCAGGGAGACCTGGAAGGCTATTACTACAACCCGAACTTTATCTCGTTCTCGGCACAGCCCTACTACAACCGCTCGCAGGCAAATTCGGATTCCGGCTCGCTATTCGACAGCAGCGGCTATAACGCCAATATCAGTATCTTCAGCGGAAGCCACTTTCCTGGAAGCATCAGTTTTTCGCAATCCCATGACAGCTCAGGGGTGTTCGGAATCCCGCAAACCGCGGGCTTGACCACCAATGGAAACAGCAGGAGTGCGAGTATCGGGTGGGCCGCGCTGATTCCGGACTGGCCGAGCTTGTCGGTGGGATATTCGCGAGGCTCGGGTTCGAGTTCCGTGCTGGGGAGTTCTGAGGAGGGCGACAGCAACACGCAGACCTTTACAGCCCATAGCGGGTACCGACTTTGGGGCACGTCGCTGGGCGCGGGTTTTATACATACGAATCTGAATTCGAGCAGCACGGGATTTGAGGCAGGCGAGGGTTTCTCCTCGGACACATCCACGAATACTTACACGTTCAGCGCATCGCGAGGCTTTCCTACTGGCGGCTTCGGCTTCGGCTTTTCGCGCTCAACTTACAGCGACAACTACTCGGGAGACGGGAGTGGAGGGAGCCAGGGCACGACCGATAGCGTATTCGGGACGGTCGGCACCAAGCTGTGGAGGATACCGCTGACTGGAACCTTGAACTACACGGACAATGTGGCGGGCAGTTTTGTGGTGCAGCAGATCGGCGCTGGATCGCCGGTAACCGAGTCATCGCTCAGCCCGGAATCGCGCTCGCTGACGATGAGTCTGAGCAGCTCGCAGCAGATACTGCCACACGTATTTGTGACGGGGTTTGTGAGCCGGCAGAATCTGTATCTGGCGGGGTCGAGTTATGGACTAACGCAGTATGGGGCCAATGTGACGGGCAATTTTGGAGAACGGTTCAAGGGCTTGACCATGACCGTAGGCGTGGTGGACTCGGCCAACCAAGTGGGCAATGAAGGGGGACAGGGGTGGGGGACCGCCAATTACCGCCGTAATATACGTGGCTGGGAACTGGAAGGCAACTTCGTGTACAGCGAAAGCGCACAGACGCTGGTGGCGATTTACCAGACGTCGAGTTTGAGCTACGGGGGCTCGCTGCGGCACACGTTTGCTCATCGGGTGCATTGGACGCTGGGTGGAGGAGCGGGCCGTTCGGGGTTTGTCCAAGAAGCTGGGGATAAATCGCGGTCGGAGAGCGTGACCACCAGCTTGGCCGCTTATCGCTGCAATCTTTCTGGCTCGTATTCGAAGTCGTCGGGAGCTGCGGTGGTGACGCCGACCGGATTGGTTCCGGTGCCGCTGCCGATCGTCACGAATAATGTGATTCAGTTCGAAGGCCAAAGCAAGGGGGTGAGCGCGAGCCTCCCGGTGGTGCGCGGGATGTCGCTGTGGGGGTCCTACTCCCACTCAAACAACAGCACGAACGGCCTGACGGGCCTTAACGCTCTCGGTGACGGCAAAACCTCAACGCTCACCGGCAACCTGACCTACCAATTTAGAAAAGTATATTTTAATGCAGGAGTATTGCAGTTCCGGCAGGGGCTGACCGGGTCGGCAACGGCGCCGAGTGTGGTAACCTCGTATTACTTCGGGATTTCCAGGTGGTTCAAGGCATTCTAGAACGTAGATGGAGAAGGAATCCCAGGACGTGGATGAAGGCGGGAGCCCTCCTCCTACTCCTGCTAAGTGCCGTCTATCTACCAGCCAGCAAGAAAGAAAATCCAAAAATAGCGCTTCCCCCGGACCTTTTGCTCGAAGGCGGAAGGAAACTTACGTTTGAACGGGCGTTTGGCACCGAAAAAGAAGTCCGGGGCAAACCCGGTTTTTGGGCAAAGGTGCTGGACGTGGTCGCGGGCGAGCCTGATTACCGGGAGATGATCCGACCGTACGGGATTGCGGTCGACTCGCACGGGCGAGCGATCGTGACGGACCCGGGGGCTCGCGGCGTTCACATCTTTGACTTCGAAGAGCATAAGTACAAATTCATACAGCGCGCGAATAAAGACCACGATCCGATGGTGGCGCCGCAATGCATTGCAGTCGATGCAGCGGACAATTTTTATGTGACGGATTCCGAGTCGGGAAAGATTTTTGTTTTTGAGGCGGGAGGGAAGTTCAAGCAAACACTGGGAAGTCTGAAGGGCGGGGAAGGCTACTTCAAGCGGCCGACTGGGATTGCGGTGGACTCGGAAGCGCAAAGGATCTATGTAACCGACACGCTGCGCGAGCAGATCTATGTACTGGACATGCAGGGGCAGGTGCTGCGCACGATCGGCAAGGGCGGAACCGGGGATGGCGAGTTTCGCTATCCGACGGAGTTGCGCCTGGACCATGGAACCTTGATGGTGGTCGACGCAATGAACTTCCGCGTGCAGTTGATGGGTGTGGACGGGTCGTTTCAAGGAAAGATCGGGCAGGTCGGGGATTCGGTTGGGAGCATGTTCCGGCCGAAGGGGATTGGCTTCGATTCGGAAGGTCATCTGTATATAGTCGACGGATTGTGGGGGATAGTGCAGGTCTTCGACCGTGAGGGACGCCTACTGTACTACTTCGGCGGAAGCGGACAAGGGCTGGGTCAGTTTCAGTTGCCGTCCGGGCTGTTCATCGATCGTGAAGACCGGGTGTTTGTCGTCGATTCATTTAACCGGCGGGTGCAAGCGTATCGCTATTACGGGCTGCCCAAAGCGGCAGCAGGAGCTTCCCATTGAGCCGGTTGGCAGCCTTTTGCGGACTAGTTCTTGCCGTGGCGATAGGAGCAATTGCTGCCCCGGATAAGGCGCAGGCCCAACCGCCAACGACCGATGTTATTGGCGTCCATGACATGGGACCATTCGGGCAGTCGCCGGTTCGAGGCGGGCTCACCACATGCCAATACTGCCACGCGCCGCACTCCGCCCATCCCGACATCCAACCTCTATGGAGCCAGAAACTATCGACAGTAACGAACTACACGCTCTATTCGGACCCGAACATGGTCAATGTGGTGCGGGAACCGGCTCTGGGATCGGCCAGCAATCTTTGCTTGAGTTGCCACGACGGGACGGTAGCACCCGGACAAACCTCACCTTACGGCACCGTCAAGATGAGCGGCGCGATGAACAGTCAAGATGTGTTTGGAACGAACTTGCAAGGCGTGCATCCTTTTAACTTCCAATTGCCGTTGCAGAGCGCTCCCAATTTGCTTCCAAGTTTAACTTCGAGCGGGACAACCGGTAACCGGGCGGTGAAGCTAATTAGGGGAAATGTACAATGCACGACCTGTCATGAACCCCATGTGCAGTCGATTGACCCGGTTGCCGGAGATTTCCTGGTGATGAACAATGCAAATTCAGCATTGTGCCTCGCATGCCATGTCTCGGAGCCGGGCGCCAGCGTTAACACGGTGGGTCATTCCTTCCGAAGCCAAAGCGGAATCATTGGAACACTCGGACATGCGCCGAGCGGAAAGTTCAATACATTTACTTCGTGGTACAAGAGTGCACACGAGCGGGCGTCATACAAGATCTCGACAAAAGCACATCTCGGCCCCTATGGCAACACCAAGCTGAATTCATGTCTTTCCTGCCACGCGCCGCATAAGGCGCCGGGAGCTGCCTCATTACTCACCGGCCCTGTAGAGCCGGTGGCGGGCATGGATACCACAACTGCAAACTGCATGAGCTGCCATAATGGCGGGTCGACGATTTCTCCTGCGATTCCCAACGTTTTCGCCGAATTTGATAAGACGGGCCATCCGTTCCCAAAGGGACGAAATCAACACACTGCAAAAGAGAGTGAGGTACTAAACAACAATCGTCACGCCACTTGCGTGGACTGTCACGATCCTCATGCGACGGATCAAACCGCGACGTTTGCAGCAACTAAGATTCGGGGTTCGCAATACGGGGCAATAGGGATCAGCGCAGCGGACGGGGCCACGGTTGTCAGCCCCGCGGAAGAACAATTCGAGACCTGTCTACGCTGCCATGGAACAAGCGCGGGCAAGCAAATTCTCCCGGTGTTTGGATACCATCCGACGCGCGCAATCAGCGCTGGTGATCCCCTAAACCTGATCTCACAGTTCAACACCATGGCGAAGTCGAGCCATCCGGTCATGCACGACAGCAACAGTCCGCTGCCGCAGCCGAGCCTGCGGAAGTATATGTTGAATCTGGACGGACACACGCAGGGACGGATACTTGGTTCGCGCCTTCTCTGTACGGACTGCCACAACGCAGATGACAACCGCGAATTCGGGGGCAGCGGACCCAACGGGCCGCATGGTTCAAGTTTTCCCCACATTCTTGAACGGCGTTACGAATTTAGCCGCGTTGCCCCGGGTGTTCCGCCGGCAGCGGGTCCGGGAACGGAGATCCTGAATCTTGTTCCTGCAATCGTAGATCCTTCTTCGAGCGGCCCCTATTCACTTTGTGCGAAGTGTCATGATCTGGCGAATATCATGACCAATATCAGTTTCAGCAAGCACTCCGTTCATATCAGCGCCGGATTTTCCTGCTCTGTCTGCCACACGGCGCACGGAAACGGTGCATCTTCTGCAACTATTTCCGGGGAGCGATTAGTGAACTTCGACCTGGGCGTGGTTGCTGAAAACGACAAAGCGAAACTACCCGTCTCTTATTCGCGGAGCACAGGAACCTGCACTCTCAAGTGTCATAATGTCAATCACAATCCGGATGGTTCCGTGGCATCTCCAACCAACCCGAAGGCCCCTGTGAAGAGAATCCATTAGGAAGCGTGGGCTCGGGCCGCGATCACAGCCCGAGCGAGCTTTCCAATCGTGAACATGCAGAACGAAAGCATCTCCGACGAGAAAAAACCACAGGAAGCCGCTCCCCGCGAAGACTACCGAGCAGAAGCGATCCCGCATGATCGCTCCTGGCGCGCAATCTTGAATCGCGCTCCCTTCCGGCTAGTCGCCTTGGTGTTGTTGCTGACAGTGGGCCCGCTACTCACCACTTTGTCGCCACTGACGGCTTTGCTGAACGGCGACATCTTTTCGCATCTGCGATCGGGGGCTTGGATTATTCAGGCTCACGCTGTGCCCCGCACGGGCTTGTTTTCACAATACTCCGATCGATGCTGGGTGGACTGCAGTTGGGGATTTGATGTGGTCGCCGCCGGAGTGTACAAACTGCTGGGCCTAAGAGGTTTCGCTGCACTGTTGATGGCCTTCAGATTGGCGCTGGCGGGAGTGACCTTTCTTGTGGCTGGCGGCCGGAGAAGATGTTTCTGGTGCGCGGTCGCGCTCTCCGCGATTGCCCAGTATGTGCTAACCGATCTGGCGCTGCGTCCCAGTTTGTTTTCGTTGCTGCTCTTTGGAATTTTGCTCCACCTGTTAATCGAAAGCCGTCGCTCCTTCACACCACGTCTTCTTTTGTTGCTACCGCCGCTTTTCTTGGTTTGGGCCAATCTCGATGCGCAATTTCTGAATGGACTGCTCCTCTTGGCGGTGTACGTTGTTGCGGAAATTGCCGACGGTTTATTCCGAATTCCAGTGGCGCCCGCAAATTCCATGCCGAAAGTAGTTGGAATTGCCGCCCTGTGCGTGTTCGCAACATTCCTCACGCCGTACACGTTCCGGCTTTCTTCGGGCGCGTTCGAGAATGCGTACGGGAAAGTGCTCTACGAAAACTTCCAGGAAATGCAGGCCATGGCATTCCGGCGGCCACAAGACTTTGCGCTCCTGCTGTTGGTCATGGGGGCCTTTCTTGCACTGGGGCGGCAGCAATCGCGGGATTTGTTCAAGATCGGTACGCTGGGCGTTTTCATTGTACTTGCCTTCCGGCTGCAACGGGACGGGTGGTGCGTTGTGCTTCCTTCAGTCGCAGTGATTGGGGATGCCGTCGCGGAATGGCGATGGAAATCGGAAGAGCAAACGGCGAATGATCCGTGGAAATGGGAAACGCCAGTCGCTGTGGTTCTGGTGCTGGTCGTTTTAGTAGTCGCTATCGTGCGCCTTCCGAATGACACGGCACTGATTAAGCAAGCAGAGCGAGCTTTCCCGGTAAAGGCGTGCGATTATATTCGGGCGAATCAGCTGCCCGGACCAATATTCAATACCTACTATTGGGGCGGTTTTCTGACGTGGTATTTGCCAGAATACCCGGTTTCGATCGACAGCCGCTTGAATCTGTACGGCGACGAAATCACGGACAGATATTTTAAGGTGAGCACCGGCAATCAGCGGTTGGAAACGGACCCGAGTTTCACTGGGGCCAGGATTATTTTGTTGGAACGGAGTTCGGGTATGTTGAAAGCGCTGACGACGCTGCCGGCCTTAAAAGACCAATTTCATGTCGCCTATCAGGATAATGTGGCTAGCGTCCTCGTCCGACAGTAGGCAGGCTTTTCGAATTCTTAAGTTATTAGCGTATGCGTCTTCGAACCTACCTTTTCGAAACCTGATCCGAAAGCGAAAAGTACTTTTCCGCTTCCGCATAATCTCCAGTGTTCTGGTAATACTGACCTAAGACGTAGTATGGGCGCCAATAAGTCGGATTTAATTGAATCGCTTGCCGCAGGAGAGGAACTGCTTCGGCAGCGCGATCTGAGTTTAAGTAGGCAACGGCCAGGTTGAGCTTGACAAAGGGATTATGGGGAGCGGTTTCCAGGGCACGTTGAAACAGAGAGATGTCGTCACGCCAAATACGTAAGTTTACACTTACTCCTAAGCAAAGAACTAAGGCGACGACTACACCGGCTATCGCAAGAGTCCTGGTAACTCTTACTTGCGAAAGCCGCGCCGCCACTATCAGCGCCAGTCCAACAAGCGGGAGATAGAGATAACGATCGTGAACGAAATCCCCTGGATTGAGGTAACGGAGACTTAAGCTCGGGGCAAGGGTGATAGCAAACCAGGCTGCTCCGAAACGGGCATTTTCGGTCCAATTTCGAATGGCCCACATGAGGCCGATAACCACCAGTATCAGCAGCAAAAGCGGCCACACAGCGTTTTCTATGGGCACTTCATAGCAAGCGCTGAGATGAACTGGCCAAAGCAGGTGCGCGCCATACAATAAGAGAGCATCCGGCCAGGTCAATATCATATGGCTCACGCTCATGATGGGAGGCCTTCCGGCGCCAAAATGGCCGAGGGCATTCACGCGCAACGCAATGCAGAGCAGCGCGGGAAGCAGGTACGGACAGGCGCCCGTCACCGCCTTTTTGAATGTGGATCTTGTCCACTCATATGCGAATATGAGGACTGGCGCAACCAGCCCAGCCTCCTTGGTCAACATGGCCAGAGCGGCAAGGAGCAGTGAGACAGCACTGACCTGTCCTTTGCGTGCCGCATAAAAATAGACGCTGAGCACAAGGAAAATTGTGAGCAGGGGCTCGGAAACGGACGAGACCCAGGCAACCGCTTCGGTCTGTACGGGGTGTAGCGCGAAGAACGCAGCGGCCAAGGTGGCGGCCTTGTCCTCACCTGTGAGCCGTCGAAGGAGAGTGAAGACAGAGGCGATGGCAACCAAATGCATCAGAATGGAGCCCAAATGCCAAATCGCGCGCGGCGGGCCCAGCAACACGTAAGTGAGCCGCAGCCAGAGAAGAAACACTGGACGGTAATACTGAATTGTGCGCGGCACATGGGCCCAAAGATGAGTGGTGAAATATCCGGGAACGTAGGTCCAGGCCGTGAGACGGGGGTTTTGTACGATTTGTTCGACGTCGTCATAAACTAACGAATAACGCAAGGCCGGCAAATAAACCAGGAAGACAATGACGAGCAGGATCCCGAAAGGCCATTGGCGCCGCATGGGAACAGTTTAGACGGAAAAGTCACATCGAGCAGTGGTGCAAATCTCCACGCGGCTATGAAGCGGACGGAATATCAGTTGTTCTGACGTCTGAGCTGATCTTGCGCGACCTGGAGAGCCTGCTGCGCGGAAGCATTCCCAGGGTCGAGCCGTAGTTCGTTGTTGATTTGCTGTACGGCGGTCGCAGGATCGCCTTGCACCAAACGTGCAGATCCCAAAAGGAAGTGCGCTCCGGGCGTAGCGGGATCGAGCGCAATCGCTTGGCGTGCGGCCCATTCTGCCTCGCTCACTTTGCCCAATTTGAATTTCGCACTCCCTAAGATGACCCACCAATTGGGATGAGATTCCAGGGCCAGTGCTCGTTCAACGTAGGTTTCCGTTGCGACCGCATCATTGTTGATCCAGGCCGCGTTACCCAGGTCAAAGAGTGCGAAGGCATTGTCGGGTTGTATCTCCAGAGAGCGTTTCAGCAGCGCGCTACCCTCCGTATAGTTGCCCTGTTGCAGTTTGGCAACCGCAAGATTGACAAGCGCGCGGGCATTGCGCGGTGTGAGCACAATGGCTCGGCGGAAAAGATGATCGTCGTCCTGCCAAACGCCTTGATAGGAAATAGTCTCTGCTCCCAGCGCAACTAGCACCACAAAAGCCGCGACGGCCAGGCACGTCTCGGCAGCGCGCTTGTGAATCGCATTGGCGGAAGTCTCTAAAGAAAGCTTTCTCAATACGGCGGCAAGCGCGATTGCGAAAGCGATCGAGGGAATATACAGATAACGGTCATGAACCAACTCGAAGTCCGGAAACAACTTGAGGTAGAGCGGCGCGATCAATGGAACAAGTGTCCATGCAGCACAGAACCTGAGGAGCCGTTTGTCTGGGAGGCGCTGATCAAGCCATAGCAACCCTGCCAGGAGTGCAGCAAGCAACAGGGCGGGAAAAACAAAAGCCGATTCTCTCGGGCTGAGGACAAAACTTAGTGGGTAAAATGGGCCGAGATCGACGGGGAGGACCAAATGTGAGAGGTAGAAATACATAGCCCTCGGCCATGTGAGTTCCATCTCATAGTTGGTGGCATTCGAGAGCGGATGGGAAAAACCGTGTAGGATTTGGCTGCGAAGAACGAGAAAGCCGCACGCCGAGAGGAGGTAGACAAAAACTGTTAGAACAATTGCAGGTCGACTTACCTTGCTTTCCACCGTCAACGCCAGCGCGAGCAACAAAGCCGGCATGAGGACACCCGTCTCTTTTACAAAGCAACAGGCCGCTGCAAGCAACCATGATGCAGTCCACCACAGGGGGCTGCTGGTGTGCAGCCAACGCAGAAGTGCCAGCGCTGAGAGCAAGAGAAAGAGGGTTAGCAGCAAATCCGCTGAATCGGAAACCCATGTGACAACTTCCACGTGTGTGGGGTGAAGGGCAAAAACTGCGGCCGCGAACGTTGCATATCCGCGGTCGTTTAACAATTTGAAGGCCAGGCGAAATACGAGAACCACGCACAGCAAGTGCAAGAATATCGTGCTGAGGTGCCACGCCGCGGCATTCGTTCCGGCAAGTGTGTGCACAAGCAACTGCCACAGAACCGCTAGTGGCCGGTAGAAGTTCGAAAGGTGAGTATTGCCTAAGTCCTGAGCGAAGATCTTTGGGATGTCTTTCCAGCCCAGTAGCCAGGGGTTGTCGATCATCTCGTGATCGTCGTAAACAAACCCCATACGGAGACTGCGGGCGTAAACAAGACCCGTGGCCACGGCTAGAAAGAACTCGGGGAGGCACGGGTGATCGAGGAGTTCGCGCCACCTGCGGAGTATTCCGACTTCGAAAGGACCTTCTGTCTCCATGTGGCGATGGATAGCGCCCGACATGATAACAGTTTAGATGGAACGGCTCACATCGGAAGGTGATGCAAATCACACAATAAACAGGAAAGCGAACACACGCTAGACTAAGCGAGAGAGTCCGACGAACGGCCATCGCTCGCGCCGAAGCGGAGACGCCTGATTCCGAGAATAGGGAGTATGAAGAATCCTCGAAAGCCACGTGCGCCAGCATCACCGGAACGGAGTAAAGCTCGTACTGACAACGAGGACGGGGCGGTACGGCAATCCGGCGCGGCCGCGGTCACTCCATCTGTTCGAAACTACGGCGAATGGGTGGCGGTCACAGTGCTCGCCATTGTCATGATGGCGCAGATGTGGGGCAGCATCCGGCGGCTTTCCGTTATCTCGGATGAAGTCGTCCATTTACACGGCGGCTATCGTTTCCTGCAATGCGGCGACTCCTCAGTCGATCCTGAGCATCCTCCGCTTGTCAAGATTGTGGCTGCCCTGCCGCTGATGGCGCTGCACGTAAACGATCCGAACCCAGGCATTTGCGGACTTCAGGCAGACATGGAATCGTCCTACCGCAGAGGACATGACTTTCTCTTTGCCAATGACGAGTCGATGCTGACAACAGCCCGTGTATCGACCTCGATTTTTGCCGTTTTGCTGCTTGGAGCAACGTACTTCTTCGCCCGCGTTTTGTTTGGCACACCAGTGGCTATTATTGCCGGCGCATGGGTGGCCTTCGAACCGAACTTCCTAGGCCATGGAAGCTTGGTGACAACCGATGTCCCGGCTGCATTAGGTTTTGTTGCAGCTGTCTATGCACTCTGGATGTATCTGACACAACGGACTGGTATGCGCTTGCTGGTGCTTGGATTAGGAATCGGCGGCGCGCTAGCCACAAAATATTCGACGGTGTTGCTGATAGGACTTTTGCCGATCCTAATCATCGTGGACGGCATCGTCGGAGAAAAGCGGGCACGAGATCGGAGAATCCTTGGCAACCTGGGTGCTTTAATCCTGGCAACGCTTGTGGCAGTCGTGTTCCTCTGGGCAGCCTATGGGTTCCATTTCGCCTCAGCGAATCAGGCTGGGTTGAGTCCTCCGATGGCGCAAGGCACGTTGGGAAGACTGATGGCGGAAGTGGGGCGAACACATCTCTTGCCTGAAGCGTACGTGATGGGCCTACAAGATCTTACGCTCGACTCAGGAGTTGGCCGCCGGGCGTTCCTGCTCGGGAAAAACTACTTGGGCGGGCGCTGGTATTACTTTCCCGTTGCTCTCTGCATTAAACTCAGCGCGTCGTTAGTTGTTTCCTTGCTGCTTTCGCTTCTTGCCTTTCACTTCTGGCGATCCCACGCGCGTGAACTTCTGTTTCTGTTGCTGCCGGTGTTGTTTTATCTGGGAGTGAGCAGTAAGTCTGGGATGAATCTTGGTGTGCGCTACGTTTTTCCCGTCATTCCGTTCCTCATTATCATTGCTGCAGCAGGAATGTGGAATCTTCCATGGACACGCGAAAAAGTTATCATTGTGGTTATAACGCTCTTGTGCATACACGCCGTTAGCTCACTCCGCGCGTTCCCGAATTATATCAGTTACGGCAATGAACTCTGGGGTGGTCCCGAAAACGTCTATAAATACTTGGCCGATTCCAATGCAGATTGGGGCCAGGCGCTGAAGATGGCGCACGACTATGTCGAACGGGCGAAGCCCGCGCCTTGCCTTATGATCCCAACCTATCGAAACGTAGACAAAGACTACAACATAGCCTGCCCCGACCTTATTTCAGAGATTGACCGTGGAGCCGCGAGTTCGCGTTACACGGGCACGCTCCTGGTTAGCTCGAGCGTGGCAGACGGCATTATTTTCCGGTCCGGCGGCGCAAGAGCGATGCGTATCTTCCGAGGTGTTGAGCCTAGCGCCAGACTCGGCGGTAGCGCTATTCTGGTCTACGTAGGCACTTTCGATTTGGGGCCGATCTTTTCTTATCAGTATATCCAGAGAATTCTAGTGGGAAGAATCCGTAACGAATCTGAAGTTCTAGAAACAGCTAAGTCTGCCGCCGAACTCGATCCGCAGAACAGCGATGCTTGGTCTTTGGTCTGCGAAGCTGAGGTATCCTTAGGGAACAGGGAAGCTGCTCAATCAGCCTGCAACTCGGCATATCACACTATGAGCGATAATCCGTACAGTACTGAAAACGACAGGGCATCGGTAATTCGTTTCATGACGAACAATGGCATGATCCTTCCGCAGGGTGCCGTTGCACAAAGCTCCGAATAGGAATAACCCGATATATCTTGGAGGATTCCCAAATGACTACACTGCTAGCTTCTGGGACGTTGGCTCTCGTGCCCACGACAGGCCAGGAACTCCCTTGTAAAGGCAAATTCAGCGTGTGGAAGAAGGTTTACGCCGTTTTTGTGCTCTGTGCCGTGACGGCCATCGCCTCGCCTGCACAGGTCTCTTTCAATAGCCTGTTTAGTTTCGATGGGCCTGACGGCGCCGACCCCTTCCTTATGTCCTTCCAAGGGTTCGATGGCAACTACTACGGAACAACCAACGCTGGTGGGGCCTACAGTTATGGCTCGGTCTTCAGCATTGCCCCTGACGGCGTGGAAACTCCGCTGTATAGCTTTTGCTCCCAAACAAACTGTGCTGACGGTGCTCAACCGCAAGGTGGACTGGTGCAAGCCACCGACGGGAACTTCTACGGAACCACCTACGCTGGTGGGGCCTCCAATGCCGGCACCATCTTCCAAATCACCACGGGGGCCACCCTGACCACGCTCTATAGCTTTTGCTCCCAAAGCAATTGTCCAGACGGCGCCAACCCTCTCGCGGGATTAATTCAAGCCCTCGACGGGAACTTTTACGGGACAACGTCGGCTGGCGGCACCAAGGGTGCCGGCACAGTCTTCGAGCTGTCGCTCGGTGGGAACGGCACGTGGACGGAAACGGTGTTGTACAGCTTTTGCTACCAAGGCTTTCCGTGCAACGACGGTATAAACCCTTATGCCGGGGTGGTGCAAGGTACGGACGGAAATTTCTACGGGACGACCTCAACTGGCGGCCTTTGGGGAGGTGGCACGGTCTTTCAGCTCATCCCCGGTGGTACGCTGAACACGCTCTACAGCTTTTGCGCTCAGGGCGACGGCAACTGCACGGATGGCGATTTCCCGACGGCTGCTTTGGTTCAGTCCGCCATCGACGGCAACTTCTACGGAACAACTTACGACGGCGGAGCCAATGGCTACGGCACTGTGTTCCAGATTACGCCCGCGGGCGCGCTGACCACGCTCTACAGCTTTTGCTCTCAGGGTGGTGATGGTGATGCCTGCTCCGATGGCGCTTTCCCTTCTGCCGGGCTGATTCAAGCCACCGACAGCAACTTCTATGGAACAACTTATAACGGGGGCGGCACGTATGGTGACAATGGCACAGCCTTCGAAATCACCTCCACGGGGACGCTGACAACGTTATATACGTTTTGCTCTCAAGGTGGTAGTAGCTGTACCGATGGTTCCGAGCCTTTAGGCGGACTGTTTCAGGATACCAGCGGTATTTTTTACGGCACTACTTCTATCGGCGGAACCTATAACAGCGGGACAGTCTTGAGCATCGACACCGGGCTGGGCCCGTTCGTCGAACCACAACCCACGGCCGGCAAGGTGGAAGCGAAGATTTTCATCCGCGGAAACAACCTGACAGGCGCGAGCAAAGTCACGTTTAACGGCACTCCCGCTAAGTTCAAAGTTGTATCCGGCACGGAAATCACGGCTGCCGTGCCATCCAAGGCGACCACCGGCAAGCTTCAGGTGACCATTCCCGGTGGCGGCACCCTTAAGAGCAACGTTGTCGTGCGAATAATGCCGCAGATCAAGAGCTTCACCCCAACCAGTGGGCCGGTGGGAACGCCGGTGACGATTAGGGGAGTGAGCCTGAAGCAGACCACCAAGGTTATGTTCGGCGGTGTAAAGGCCACCAAGTTTACCGTGAACTCTGATACCGAAGTAACGGCAGACGTTCCCATGGGCGCGAAGACCAGAAAGATCGGTATCACAACTCAGGGCGGCACCGCTACAAGCAAGGAGGTTTTCACGGTGACAGAGTGACACCCTGAGCTGATCTGGTTTCCCGGAATTGGAACGGTGTAATTACGCAGCAGCAGATTGGCCGGATCACAAATCGCAAGCGCGCCAAGATCACCTTGATCTACTCCGTGGTTTTTCTTCTGATCGCCTTGCGTGGAGCGGCCAGCGCATCGGTGGTAAGTCCGGATACAGCGCGAAGTGCGGGCGAGTGCGACCAGCACAGTCGAGGTGCGCTTCATTGGAGCTATAAACGATCTCGGGTAAGTACTTCCGAGGACCCTCACATGGAGGTCGGTTCTCCGATCCGCTATTTGCGGGATAGACTTGATCCAACTTACAACCTGCTAGATGGCAATGCCACAGGTAATGGCCTAGCTTCGCAGGCGGGCGTCAGCCAGCCTGTAATGTCGGTTGCTTTGAAGGTGTGGCACGATTTGGGAATCATCACGCTATATGTTTTCCATGTTCGAGCGAAGTGGTCGCAGCCGAATTTCACCAGGGTGAATCCGGCCTCGAACCAACATCTGTCGAGTTATCTTTGTTACGAAGGAACACTACAGAGATCCCGTCCTGATAAACGAGGCGAAAGTGCGAGTCTATGGTCAAGAGCTTTGCCAGCGGAACTTTTTTGGGTAGAAGCACCAGACCCGCTTCGTTCAGATAGGGATCAGAGGTGTAGGAATCGCCTTCCGAGCTCTTGAATGTGCGCAGGTCGAGTTCGTCGCCGTACAAATCGTTGCGGCCGTCAACGGCGACGGGATACTGGGGCATATACCAGATCAGGAAGCCGCCCCAGTCGAGCGTATTATAGAGGAGCCCGGGAAACGAATTCTGACGGACAAAATTACTGGCATCGACTGGATACTCGTGGCTTACGGCCCGGTCGAGATCTCGAGTGTTGAAACCCTCGTTGGCAGCAACTAACCAGAGCAATACCGCGAGAACAATGCCGGCACCGGCCAACTCCGGAAAGGTAAGTATGGCCGGCGCTTTCTTGTCGCTGGAATCGCTACCGGTAAGGTCGGCAATGAAGATGGCGGCGCTAATTCCCAGGAACCAGGCATCGCGCTGGGTGCGAAAGGCCACCACGGTGGAGACTACCAGTAACGAGAGTTTGAATAAGTCCAGCTTCTTTTGCGCTCCGATGGCAAAAAATGCGACTGCAGTCAGCAGCAGCAATACAAATTGGGTAAAGGATTTGAAGTCAAAAGCTGCCAATTCCTGAATCATGAAATAGGGCACGTGCGAGTTCGAATACGCCGCCACCACGTGGTAGAGGTGATAGGTATATGGGCCAACAAAAGTGACGGCGAAACATGCGAGAAGAACGCCAACCAACCCCGGCAGCGGCAGGGTTGGAGGGCGAACGAAATTGAGCTGGATACCGACTCGAGGCGCCAGCCTTTGAAGCAAGTTGATTCCCATGAACAGCCCCAGAGCGGCAAGTCCGTAAATGAACTGGATATGCACGTTGGCCCAAACGGCAAAGATCGCCGGCAGCCACCAAAGCAATTGCATTTTGCCAGTGCGTTGGGCCTCGAGCAGAAAAGTGAGCGTCACCGTGAACAGAATCATGGTGACGAAAACCGGCCGCGGCATGAGGCTGAACAGGAACGACAAGCTGCCGACAAGCGCCAGGATCCAGGCTATCCAGAAACGTCCAGAAAGGCGGTGCAGCATCCAGAAGAGCACAGAGGTTACGGCAATGGTCAGCAGAATACCGAACATCCCCAAGCCGACCAGACCAAACCAGGCATAGGAGCGCGACAACAACACCTCGTAGCCCCAACTGTACGCAATCCAGGGGCGACTCGCGGCAGTGCGCGAGAAAATCCCCACGTATGGGACAGCGGTATGATCAACGATCCAATCGCCGGTTTTGAGATGCCACCAGATGTCGGGGTCTCGGACCGTGGTCCGGGCATCGAAGGCTATCATCGCCATGAAGATCAAAAGACAAATAAGGGCAAGCAATTGGAGGGCGCGCAGCTTTCGTAGCGCATAAATTTCTTGCAGCGCGCTCATGATTTGAATCGCCTCATTCTTAACTCACTCCACAAAATTTGCACTCGCGGCAAAAAAGCTCAGCGTCGTAGCGCGTTACCTCCGCAGGCAACAACGCGCATGACATTGTTGCTAAAAAGCGGAGCTCGAGTCCACACCCAGCTTCGCGGATCCTTCCACACGGGATCAGCGTCTGTCGCAATGAGTACTCCTATTTGCAGCTGATCGCAGAATTTGTCCATATCCCATGTATCCGAAATCTGCGGACGGTTAAAAGCCGCGCTGATGTACGGATAGAGCTCCTTACACTTTTCTATTTCGCCACCGAAGGTCGCCCCGCAACCGTCATCGCCGGCATCGACCTGGCGATCCGCGTAAAGATGAAATACGTTGAGATCATAGGTGGCTGGATTGTATTGCACCACGGCAAGGCGTGGCGTTTTCGCCTTCATCCCATCCAGGCTCCTGCGCAGAAGCAGAGTGCGCTTCCCGAATCCGGGCGCCCGGCCGATCCATGGTTCCGTTTGCGGGGAAAGGCCAGCGTCTACGCAAGGAGCATAAGCCCGCAGGAGTCCAACTTGCAGCAAAGTTCCAAGCACGCCAAGAAGCAACGAGAGGGAAAGTACGATTGTCCACGCCGTGCCAAGGCGTGATCGTCCTTGTGGCAGGAAGAGGTCTGAGATGAGGGGCGCAGCCCAAATGAGCAGCACGAACTGCACGACCAGCATCCCGCGGGAGCCAAGATCATTATTGCCGGTGGTATTGCTCGCCAACAAGGTAACAACCAAGAGCGCAACCACAAACATGATCCAAGCTGCACGCTCGCGAAACGAGATCCTCCAGTGGCTGCGCACTTCCCTTCTAAAACGCCAGCAGACGACGAAAAAATAGACGCCAAATTCCAGGAAATACACGATCAGGAGCGTTGGTAATTTGGATATGGCGAGGAGCGTTGGATTAATCAGGCCTTGGCGCTGCAGCCAAAGTTGCGCCACCGGATAATCACGAAACGAAAAGAAAACAAACTTTGAGCCCGCCATTGACGGACCTTGCAAATCGCGAAGGTAAGGTAATGCCAGGAGAACTGCGACCGCTCCAGCGCCCAAATACGTAAAGAGTTCGTTTGGGCCCTTCGCAATCAAAACGACGATCACCCACACCACGAGAAAGACAAAAAAAACAAATGTCACATAGACAGAAAGTCCGGCAGCGCTCGAAAACGCTGCCCCAGCCAGCAGGGCCGTCCATATGCGTTCGCGCAATGTGGCGTCGTCGCCCAACATGCCGAGCAAAAGGAAACCCGTGACACATGCTACAAGGCTGGCAACGTGGTGAGGCACCCATACGAAAGACCCGACCCAGGATGTGACCTGATTGGTATCCCACCATTCCATGTCGCCCCAAAGCGCATGCAGCCACCGGCTCAGGGCAAGGAAGGGAATCAAGTCATAGCCTGTGACGAGCAGCAAACCGATCCCAACCACCGACTTGAAACGAAGATTTTCTCGCTCTTCCGTAAAGTGTTTGAGATAGAGGGGAATGAGTGCCGCGAGAGCAAAACCGCTCCATAGGACGCTGCCATTAAGACTGGCGCGCGGAGAGATGCCGGTGAAATGCACGGGCAAGGCGCAAATGACGTACCAGTAGTAGTAATAACGAAGTACGGGTGCACCGCCGAAACCGAAGTAGGGATTCTTGGGAGGAACGCCTGTGCGCGCCGCAGCATCGACAAGGATCGTGCGTACGCTGTGATCATATGCGACGTAAGAAACGTAAAGACGGTCATCTGTTTGCCAGTCCACGAGCGCGAGCACGGCCAGCACAACCCAAACTGCCATCACGTACAGGGCGATGCGGGTGCTTTTGCGCGGGATCCAATCGATGGCGGGCACCGAGAAAAATTCCCTGCCGACCAAGCCCATCGCAATGGCTGTGGCCAGCAAGAACAGTGTCGCGGTCACGGTCAAACCGAAGAAACGGACACCCAGAACCGCCAATATTGGAGAGATTGAGACGGAGAGAGCCATGCTCCACAAAAAACGCTCAATCGCGGAACGAGTGCGGAAACCTGCAACGTTTGACAGGTGGCCGAGAAGAAAACCGGGCGGCAGGAAAAACACCGCGAGGAAGACTGCGGCTTCGAATGCCCCGATGATGTCGGTGAGGGTGTAATTATTCATCGACAAGTCTTCCGGATTCCACATCAACGTAAGAGCCCTTACGCCGCCCGACAGTCGGGGCGGGTTTGCCTACCTCGATCGATGCCGGTGGGAACGGTACGAGGAGTGCCCTTATGGGTGCGAAACAGTTGTGCTCTAAACGCAGCTTTGGGGAGGGTTCTGGCACCTCGTCCGCCACTTCAGGTGAACGGAGTTCTTTACGCGCAAACAGGCTTCTCGCCCTGGCACGATTGTCTAGCGCATAAAACATAGTTATGAATAGCACGGTCAAGAATGGCACACCATGTTGCGGGTAATACGCTGCGACGAAGCAGGAGCAGATGAAGGCTCCCAGAGTCCCCATCGCGAGCGCTACAACCGTTGCATCCCGCAAGAGTTGCGGGCCGTCATAGCGCGCTAACAACAGGACGGGGCCAAACAAGACAAATCCCAATAACACGACATACGAGCTCGTGAGCAGCGGTGACTCCAAGTGACCGATCCATGTTGTAAGCCTCCAAAGAGCCTTACTTCGCACAACAGTCCCACCGTCAGGGGCGTGGGGGTCCGCTGTCTCACTCGGACTCGGCGGTACATAGTCAAAATTAAATGTGTCTTCAAAGAAATTGGTGGAGACGTTGTGAAGATACATCTCCGGATATTTTCTTGCTAACTTCCAAGAGACTTTGCCGATGTAGTCAAAAAGGGAGACTGGATCCATCGTATGTGTGATACGAAGATGTTCTTGCGCCCAGCGGTCGGCCATGGGCACCCGGCTTGCCAGGCCAGCATCGCGCTTCATCTGCTCAAAATCAACGGGTAGCAGTCCACCTGCCCATACCCCTATCAAATTAAAGTGATCCATGGCACGCCACACATGATGTCTATAAACATGGGTGCCGTCATTCGTTAACGCGTAACTTTGGGACAAAATTGATCCGAGCACGTGATCTTCCGGGTCTACGCGATTAAACATGTTGTACGTGGTCTCGCTCATGACGAGACCGTTCAGAGTGTTGATTCGGAACTGTCCGGTACTGAGAAGGTTCCAAGTCATCCAGCATAGGAGAAGCGGCAACGTCGCGATCACAAGCAGAACGGCAACTCCAGCCAATGCCGGTGACATGCTCCGCATCGTTGGGACACTCAAACAGCGCAAACTCAGAGCGAGTACAGTGATGATAAGAACCGCAAAGAAGACCAGGTTTTCGGGTCTCGTCAGGATAGCGAGACAAAAGGACAGCCCCCCTGCTAACCCAAGGTAGATACATCTCTGTTGACGCCCCGCGGCGTTCATACAACGCGCAAAGAAGTAGATTCCGGTTGCCAGAAAAAAAAGCGACAAGATTTCGGATAACAGGAGCAGTTCGAAAAGACATATTCCGCCGACCAGCGCGAAAGCGACAGAGCCAGCCAGGGCTATATTTCGAGACACTTCGAGTGCCCGAAGTGAAAAATACAGAAGAACAGCCACCATTAGCCCTAGCAGTGACTGCGAATAGCACACGAGGTGAATAGGACGTGATCCCATCCACCACATGGAATCGCCTAACCGATCTGCTGGCGAATTGTCACCGACTAGTGCTTGGGAAAGCCAAAGGAACAGCGAATAGACGGGAGGGCGCTCTGAAATGGAGTATTGATGCCACCTCCATAAATGGAACATCCGCGCATATTGCCGGGTATCTGCACTCCAGCATGGCTTATATGCAAGGTGATACAAAACACGAAACAGACCACCGGAGAAGAGAATAATGAGCGCGTTGCGTAGGTCAGCGACTCGACAACGTGGAAGCAAACTCGCCGATTTCTGAGGAGGTCTCGCTGCTGGCTTCGCTGGCTTGGCTGCTGGACGGTTACGTCGGCTAATCATATATTCGAGAATTCCTGCCAAGAGGAATTTTGAGCAGGTATCACCCTTCGTGCATAAAATTGCGGAAAAGTTAATCTATCAGATGTTGCACCGCGGGACTGTGACGCTGAGTGACCTCAAGTGCCAGGCACGGCTCGCTCCTGGAGCACTGCCCCCGAGGGCTCCGTATTCCCAGCCCCCTTCGGCCCAGACGGAGATGTTGCTCACTGACGCCACCCCGTCTTGGTTGAAACAGTTTCGCTAATCGTCGAAGCTCCCCGTAAAGAACTCGGCCCCAGGGCGAGTACAGGATGTGTTTTCAACCGCAGAAGGGAGCCTTGGTCGTGCAGAACCAGCTACCAGCGGTACAATTCAGGCAAATCAGAGCTGGAAAAAGAGATCCCAGTTCGTTTTCTCTGAGAATTATGACTACTGCAGTCCGAAAGTTGAAGACGAAAAAGCCCCAAGGCCGCTCGCTAAGCAAGCCGCAAGAGAAAGGCCACCTGCCGTTTCGCATCACGCAACGCCAGGTGAGCTTGGCACTGATGGGACTGGCCTTGGCATACGCCTTTCTGTCCGGCTTCCATACTCTCTTCGACTTGGACATGGGATGGCATCTGGCCACCGGGCGATGCGTGGTTCAGCATCACGCTGTTCCCAGCACAGACATCCTGTCCTACACGTCGCTGGGAGCGGAGTGGATCTATCCGCCCCTTGCTGGTGTGCTCTTCTATGGCATTTTCAGCGCCTTTGGATACGCAGGCTTGACTTGGTCCTGCGCCTTGGCGCTGATGACATTGGTGGCCTTGCTGGTGCAGGGATACTCGAGGCGCGAGAACATAGCTGCCGCGGTGTTGGCGATCATTGCCGTGCCCACCTTGGCTGTGCGCATGGCGCCACGGCCCGACCTTTTCACCCATCTGTTCTTTGCCATTTTTCTCATTCAACTCTGGCGCTTTCACTGGAGTAGCGCCGCCCTTCCCGGCCTTGAGCCTGAGCACGACGAGGGAGCGACCTTAGCCCGCCGGACACGCCACCGGCTATGGATTTTGCCCCCGGTGATGCTGCTCTGGGTGAATGTTCATCCCGGATTTATCGCAGGTCTCGGCATTCTCTTTGCGTATCTCTTGGTGGAGGCCCTGGAGCTCGCGTTCCGCTCCCGGGCAACAACGTTGCTACGCTTGCGTCAGGCATGGCCAGCGTTGGCAATCACCCTGGTTGCCACCCTGATGAATCCGTTCGGATTCAAGATCTTCAAGTCCGCACTAGGCCTGGCTGGTTTCCAACCGGCACCGACAGGTCAGGCGAGCCTGGGTCCCTCTATCCGGGAGCTTTGGGGCGTGCCGCTCTCGTTAGCAAGCGTGGCGCAGGCATTGGATTGGCGCAATCCCGGCAGCAGTTACTGGTGGCTGGCGATTGTCGCTGTGGCTGTGGTTGGTTTTGCGCTGTGGAGGCGGCAACTCGCGGCGGCTCTGCTGATGGCTGTGGCCCTCTATGGTTCGATACAGCATGTGCGCTATCACGGTTTGTTTGCGATCACTACGGTCGTAGTGGGCAGCAGCATCCTGCCGGAAGCGCTAGCGAAACTTAGAGACGGTAGTGGGAAGAGTTCGGCCAAGCGAGCCGGTTTTCTGCGCACGCTGGCAGTCATTGCTACGGGCGCTCTGTGCCTCCTCACCTGTGTGCGAATTGCCGATCTTATATCCAGTCATGCTCAAGTCGTGGCAGACTCCGGAACGCTTTTTGGTCCCGGAGAGTCGTGGTGGTTCCCCGAACGTGCCGCCGCTTTCATCCGGCGGGAGAAATTACCCGGTAATATCTGGCAGGACTATAACTTAGGAGGGTTTACCGCGTGGCGTCTGGGGCCGGACTACGGCGATTTTATCGATGGCCGGAACGTCGATCCTGCCGTTTGGACGGAACTACAAGGATTTATTTCCTCCCCTCCGGATTCTCCGCTTTGGGAAGCTGAGTCGGATCGCCGAGGCATCAACATCCTGTTTTCCCCCCTGGTTCGCTTCAACGGAGGGGGTCCGGACCCGATGTCCCTATGCCAGAGCCATCTGTGGCGACCCGTCTATCTGGATGAAGTTTCCATAGTCCTGCTGCGCAATCGCCCTGAGAACCGTCCATGGCTCGACCGTTTCGAGGTCAACTGCAGCACTCACCAATTTGTGCCACCAACGCAGGCATCGCGCAGGGAACTTGCTAACTTCTATGCAAATTCGGGAATCGCTCTGTTGTCACTGAACCGTATTGACGAAGCGATAGAGACCCTTCTTCGCGGCGAAGCCATCTCCCCCGACGATCCGATCATACATCGAAGCCTTGCCATCATATACGAGGCACGCCACCAGAGTGGAGATGCGGAACGGGAATATGAGACCGCTCTGTCGCTAAGGAAGGATGAGGTCGCCAGTTGGTTCGAATTAGGCCAATCCTACTTCTTTCATGGCCGTTTTGCAGATGCCCGGCCGCTGGTCTCAACAGCGGCTCAACTTACACTGACTCCTGCCAGGGAGTATCTCCTCCTAGGTTATATTGATCTGGCGCTTCACCAGCCTGAATCCTCTTTGCTGGACTTTGCCAAGGCCGAACAGGCGATACGGTATTGGCAGGGCGTGCAGAATGTGGACCCGGATTTTTTTGCGCAAGTTGCCGAGGGACGTGCTCAGACATACCTTGCATCCGGCGAGCAGCAACGGGCCATCGAATCGCAGCAGGAAGCGATACGGAGAACGCCGGAAAATGTGAACCGCTGGCAAGCGCTGGCGAACATCTACGACACTGCTGGACAGAAAGAGCTAGCTGAGCAGGCACGCCAGAAGGCGCAGGCCCTGTCCCAAAAGTAGGGATTGAAAAACGTAAAGAGAATGTGCGGGTGTCGGCTCTAACGACCTTCTACCACCACACTCATCTGGATACCGCACGCGGCATTTCAAGGGACGGTACGGCTGCCAGTGACGCATCGATCAGGCCAGCGTGGACGGAATCTGAGTTTTCAGCGCTGTGAGGAGATGCTTTGATGGAGAACCGTGCCTCATGCCATCCCGTGACTTAAAGACGAAAAGAAAACAAGGTACCGCGCAGAACACCCCGCAGGCGGAGCCAAGCGGGCCGCGTCGAATCACGCGACGAAGAGTGAGCTTGGCGCTAATGACTCTGGCCTTGGTATACGCGCTCCTGGCTGGGCTGCACACGGTTATCGATTTCGATATGGGATGGCACTTGGCCACCGGCCGCTACGTGCTTCAGCATCACGTGGTTCCTAGCACGGACATCCTTTCGTACACTTCACCGGGAGCGGAATGGCTTTATCCCCCGTTTGCTGGCGTGCTGCTCTATGGAATATTCAACGTTTGGGGGTACGCAGGTCTGACTTGGTTTTGTGCCCTAGCCTTAATGGCGATGGTCGCGTGCCTCCTCCGGGGCCCTTCACGGCAGGAGAGTGGTCTTGCTGCAGTGTTGGCAATCATGGCTGTGCCCGCACTAGCGCTACGGGCCACACCGCGTGCCGACCTTTTTACCACGTTGTTTTTTGCGATTTTTCTTGCCCAACTTTGGAAATTTCACAGGAGAAGCGCTGACCCTTCAGGCGGCCGAGTCGAGGTCAACAGCCTGACACCCAGCACCCGTCTTGACCATGTTGAAGGGACAGCGGCGTTGCGACGAGAGCGCCTGCGGCTATGGATATTGCCTCTGCTGATGCTGCTCTGGGTCAATCTTCATCCCGGCTTTGTCGCTGGGCTCGGTATCCTGATCGCTTATTTTCTAATCGAAGGATTGGAACTGCTTTTTCCGAACCGGCGAAAGGCAGTGTTACAGCGCTTACAGCAAGCATGGCCACCGCTGGCAGCTACTGTCGTTGCCACTCTGTTCAATCCGTATGGCCCCAGGATATTCAAAGCTGTGCTTCACCTTGCTGATCTCACTCAGCCGAGCAGTGCTTTTGTGGCGGAGCTGGCAGCCGTTCGACTAACGTTACCCAGCTTGGCCCAGGCCCTGGTCTGGCGTAATCCCGACAGCAGTTATTGGTGGCTGGCGCTTGCTGCGGTTGTAGTGGTTGGCCTGGCATTCTGGCGGCGGCAATTCGGAGCGGCTTTGTTGACGGTCGCGGCTTTATACGCTTCCGTGCAGCATCATCGCTACCAAGGTTTGTTTGCAATCGTTGTCGTCGTGGTGGGCAGTACGATCTTGACCGAAGCATTTCAAGACAGAAGACAGGGAAGTGCGAGGGTTGCCGCCAAACGATTGGGTATTATGTTCGTGCTACCTTCAATTGCCGCCGCCGCTCTCTGCCTGCTGACATGTGTGCGCATCTGCGATCTTATTACCAGCCGCTATTATCTCGTATCAACTTCCGGAGTGCTGTTTGGCGCTGGGGAGTCCTGTTGGTTTCCCGAGCGTGCCGCTGCTTTCATTCAGAGGGAGCAGCTTCCCGGCAATGTCTTTCAAAATTACGAACTGGGCGGGTTTACTGCGTGGCGACTGGGACCAACTCATGGCGATTTTATCGATGGGCGCAACGTGAGCCCTGCTGTTTGGACCGAGGAGCAGGAATTGCTGTCGTCCCCTCCTGACTCTGCGGTTTGGGAGACGGAGTCGGATCGGCGGGGCGTCAACATTCTGTTTTTTCCGCTGTCCCGAATCGCCGGCTTGGAGTCTCCGGATCTGATGTCCCTGTGTCAGAGTCATCTATGGCGCCCCGTCTATCTGGACGAGGTTTCCATTGTGTTGCTTCGCAATCGCCGCGAGAACCTCCCATGGATCGAGCGGTTCAATATTGACTGCCAAACTCACAACTTTGATCCCCCCCGAAACGCATCCCGCGGGGAGCTGTCCAATTTCTATGCAAATGCAGGAATCATTCTGCTTCTTTTGAGGCGCTATAACGAAGCGCAGGAGGCGCTTGACCGCAGCTTAGCGATTTTTCCCGAAGATGCAAGCATCCATGTTGCCCTTGCCCGACTGTACTCGGTGCAGCAACACTTGGGCGATACGGAGCGGGAATTTAAAATCGCGCTATCACTTCGAAGTGACCTTGCAATAATCTGGTACAGCCTGGGCCGATTCTACGCTTCACACGGACGCTATGCGGAGGCCCGACCGTTAATCTTGACCGCAGCCCAACTCGACACGATCCCTGCCAGCGATTACTGCCTCCTTGGCCTTATTGATGTGGCGCTTCAGCATGATCAACAGGCTCTGATGGACTTTGACAAGGCCGAAGAGGCTAGGTCAGATTTGCCGGGGCCGGACGATCTGTACCCCGAGTTTTTTGCGCAAATTGCCGAGGGCCGGGCTGAGGCGTACTTTGCCTTGGGAGAGCCGCAACGGGCAATCGAATTGCAGCAGGAAGCGATACGAAGAACGCCGGAAAATGCGGGCCGCTGGGAAGCACTGGCGTTTCTATTGGAGAAAACCGGAAGTAAGCAGCTTGCGGAGCAGGCACGCCAGAAGGCGCAGGCCCTGTCCCAAAAGTAGGGATTGAAAAACGTAAAGAGAATGTGCGGGTGTCGGTTCTAACGACCTCCTACTACCCACGCTCATTTGGATACCACGCGGCGTTTCAAGGGACGGTGCGGCACCCTGACACTCATCTTGAGGCGGCATCATTTCGGGGCCTCCAACTCTGCCGCACGCTGCCGCGCTTCTGCCGCGGATTGCTTCTGCCCACTTGCTTCGTAGAGGTCGGCCAGGCGGCTCCATCGGCGCGCGACAAGGGGAGTGCGCTCGACGGCTTCCTTTTGAAAGGCGATCGATTTGTCCCAGTGTCCCAAGAGGCGCTCTGCTTCGGAGTTGCCTTCGGCAATTTCAGCATAAAGTCCGGGAGCCAGCGATTCGGCGCCGTTTCGAAATGGGGTACTTCTCTTCGCCGCGGAAAACGCGGCCAGTGCCTTCTCCGGGTCCTTTAACGCAAGTTCAAGCTTGCCGAGAGTCATGAACATATCGAGTGGGTCGGTAGATTCGTTCGCGGCGCGGCCGATGACTTCGACTGCAGGTTGATAACGACCTTGGGCGGCATAAAGCAAACCTAACGAATACAGGGCGCCACTGTTTTCATTTCTTGCGATTGAAAGGCGATACTCC
>Ga0074044_10000253_pt1 | contig 52847 bp, 71 predicted proteins | sample BogForMeECP23OM1_FD_94443 | JGI IMG/M metagenome (GOLD analysis project Ga0074044, IMG submission 94443) | Bog forest soil microbial communities from Calvert Island, British Columbia, Canada - Bog Forest MetaG ECP23OM1 | ecosystem: Environmental > Terrestrial > Soil > Wetlands ...
TCAGGAAGGGCTGTGCCGGTGCCGGGCGTGCGGAGGCAGAGCGGCGATGACTGCCATTATCACCATTGCGAACCAGAAGGGCGGGGTCGGGAAGACCACCACGGCGATCAATCTGTCCGCCGCCATTGCGGCAAAAGGCAGGCGCACGCTGCTGATTGACCTGGACCCGCAGGCGAACTCGACCATCGCGTTTTTCCATATGGGAGAAGTGACTTCGTCAATGTTCGACGTGCTGGGGGACGCACGGGCAACGCTGGCGTCGGTGGTGAAGCCCTCGAGGGACCCGATGCTCTCGGTGGGGCCGGGGAGGCTGGCGCTAGCGAAATTGGAAACGGCGCTGGCCGGGCAGTTTGACGCGCCGTACAGACTGAAGGATGCGTTGGCGCCGATCGTGAAGGATTACGACTACATTATTCTGGACACACCGCCATCGCTAGGGATTCTGACGGTGAACGCGCTGGTGGCTTCGACGCACCTGCTCGTGCCGATCCAGGCGGCGTATTTTGCGATCGAGGGCACGGACGATTTGCTGGAGACGTACGAGCGCATCCGCGCGCGGCCCAATCCGCAGTTGAAAATGCTGGGCGTGGTGATCACGCTCTATGATAAGCGGACGAATATTGCCAAGGACACGCACGGGCAGATTCGCGCGGTGTTTGGCGAAGTGATGTTCAAGACGAAGATCGGGAAGAATGTGCGGCTGGAAGAGAGCCCGGCGTACAAGGAAACGATATTCACATTCGCGCCCAAGTCCCCTGGGGCGCTGGAGTACAAAAAGCTGGCAGCGGAGGTTGTACAACGTGTCGAAGAGACTAGGCTTGCCCGTCACGCTGAGGATGCGGCATGACGCGCACTATGTTGAATCGCTGACGAGTTATAGCGGCGCAACGATCGGGCGGATGCTGCCGGTGGAGCAGATCCGGCCGAATCCGGAACAGCCGCGGAAGGCGCTGGGCGACCTGCGCGAACTTTCGGATTCCATCCGTCAGAAGGGTGTGTTGGAGCCGCTGCTGGTGCGGTTCGTGCCGCGCGAAGACTGCTACTACATCATTTCGGGCGAGCGGCGTTACCACGCGGCGCGGGCCGCGGGGTTGCGCGAAGTGCCGTGCATCGAAAAGAGTGCGGACGACGCGGAAACGCTGGAGATATCGCTGATCGAGAATATTCAGCGCAAGGATTTGACGCCGTTTGAGGAGGCGGACGGTTTGCAGCGGCTGGCGGAGCAGTTCGATTATTCGCACGAGGAACTGGCAAAGAAGCTGGGGAAGGCGCGGTCGTCGGTCTCGGAGACGCTCTCGCTGCGCAATATTCCGGAATCGCTGCGGAAGAAGTGCGTCGAGAACGGCGTGACCAACAAGTCGTTGTTGCTGCAGATTGCCCGGCAGCCCACCGAGCGTAAGATGCTGGAGCTGTTTGCGCGGATTTTGCAATCCGGATTGACGCGGGATGAAGCGCGCAAGGTGCGCTCCGACGAGAAAGAGGGGCCGCAGAAGCCGCAGCCGTTCATCTTCCAGTACGAGCCGGAGAATGAGGCCTTCCGCTTCCGTTTGCAGTTCAAGAAGAGCCATGTATCGCGGGATGAGTTGATCCGCACGCTGCGAGAGATCCTGGCGCAGTTGGAGGGGACCTCCGAGGCCGATTCCACGGCGGCGTGAGGCGCTTCGCGCGTTATCAGAAATCAGTTATCAGCGATCAGGAAACGGTTGGGCGGCGCGGCTTCGGCTGCGCCGTTTTTGTTCGAGCACGACCAGCTATCAGCGACCAGACACTGAACCTGCAATCCGACTTCGCCAGTATTGAATCTGTCCATATCATCCGCGACCCAAAAGCTGTCATTCCGACCGGAGCGGCCCGATTTTCTCTTCCGCGCCGAATTGTGGCGCGTCGGGCTGCGGAGTGGAGGAATCTCTCCTCAACTTCGGATCTCAGGGTGAACCGCAGTGATCGTGTCCCGATCCCTCCACTCCGTGCCGCAAACGGCGCGGCACTCCCTTAGGGATGACAGCGATGAGTAGTGTGCGATGTATAATTCGGGCGCATGGTTGACCTGACACAATTGCAGATGCAGACGCTGGAACGCTTGTTTGAGGCGGGGTTGCGTCCGGTTGCGATTCCACCGTATGAGAGCGCGTTGTGCGTGCACCGGGGCGAGTGCGCGGCAGTGCTGGCACCTGTTGAGAATGGCGGGTTGCGGTTGCTGGCCCCGGCTACGCTGATGGTGGACGGGAACTTGAGCGTGCGGCTGAAGCGGGCGGCGGGAGATGTGTTTGAGTGGAAGCAGAAGGAAGTGGCGGCGACGCCGGAGCGGTTGAAGGAGTTGGAGGCGTTTCGGGCGGAGTTGGTGGGGATTTTGGAACTGGCTGGGAAGCAGTGAGGGAGCATTAGCGGTCTACAGTTCACGTCGGACAGTTTTGTAGCCAAGGGTTGAATTGGGCGTTTTGCATAACGTCGCGAGGCATTGCACACTCGAATGGTTATGACTACTTACGACATTGTGTGTGTTGGGGCAGGGCCGACGGGGCTGGCTTGCGCGATGGAGGCGAAGCGCGCCGGGATGCGGGCGCTGGTGGTGGACAAGGGCTGCCTGTGCAATTCCATATACCACTATCCGGTGAACATGGTGTTTTTCACCACGCCGGAATTGCTGGAGATCGGCGATTTGCCCATGGTGTGCGGCGGGGAGAAGCCGACTCGCTCGGAAGCGCTGAAGTACTACCGCAAGGCGACGGAGCACTACGAACTGGAGTTGCGGCTGTTTGAGCGGGTGACGCGCGTGGACGGGCACGACGGCGCGTTCACCGTGGTGACGCAGACGGAATCGGGCAGGGAAGAACGGTACGCGGCGAAGAAGATTGTGGTGGCTACGGGATACTACGATTTGCCGAATGAGATGGGCGTGCCGGGGGAGCACCTGCCGCATGTTTCGCACTACTACACGGAACCGCACGCGTATTGGCATGAGAATGTGGCGGTGATTGGCGGAAAGAATTCGGCGGTGGAATCGGCGCTGGATTTGTGGAGGAATGGCGCGCGGGTGACGCTCCTGGTGAGAGGCGCGGAGTTGGGCGCGTCCATCAAATACTGGGTGAAGCCGGACATCGAGAACCGCATCAAGGCGGGGCAGATTCAGGCGATTTTCCACGCGCGCGTGAAGGAAATTGTGCACGACGCGGTGCTGATCGAACACGGCAGGACAACGCGCCCTGTGCCGGCGAAGCAGGTGTTCGCGCTGACCGGGTACCACCCGGATTATGAATTCATCGAGGCGTTGGGAGTGAAGTTGGACCCGGAAAGCCGGCGCCCGTCGCTCGATCCCAACACGCTGGAGAGCAACGTGAAGGGGATTTATCTGGCGGGCGTGGTGGTGGCGGGGCGGCATACAAACGAAATTTTCATTGAGAATGGAAGATTCCACGGCAAGCAGATTGTGGAGGCGCTGAAAAGATAGGGACGAAAGGGCGGATAGTAAGGGAACATGACGGTGAGAAAGACGGGGACTTTAACACAGAGATCACAGAGGGAAGAGCACAGAGGGCACAGAGAAGAGTTAGGAAAGAGGGCGTTTGCGGGGCTTGGGAAGGGTTTGTTAGACTGAGAAGCCTATGGCATCGCTCCTATGGGAAGTCGGGGAATCAACCGTGGCGCTGGTGAAGGGCTTCGCCGTCACCTTCAAGAACATGCTGCGGAAGACGGTGACAGAAAATTATCCGCACCAGCCGGTGAATTTCCAGCCGCGATACCGCGGTATTCATGTGTTGCAGCGCGACGAAGACGGCCTGGAAAAGTGCGTGGGCTGCTTCTTGTGCGCCGCGGCGTGTCCCGCGAATTGCATTTATATCGAGGCGGCGGAGAATACTGACGCGGAACGTATTTCGGCCGGGGACCGTTACGCGAAGGTGTACAACATCGACTATTCGCGGTGCATTTTCTGCGGCTACTGCGTCGAGGCCTGCCCCACGGACGCGATTACCCATGGACATGGGTTTGAATTGGCCACGTACGACATCAATTCCTTGGTGTACCGCAAGGAACAGTTGCTGGAGAAAGTTGGCGGGGAGATGCCGGCAGGCGCTCGATCGTAGAAATTCCAAGCTAAAACTGAGAACAGGATAAGCGCTCCGGGAGATCGGGGCGTTTTTGTTTTTTGGGCAGTGGGCTGAATGAGAAAAGTTTTAACGCGAAGATCACCCCGACCACGCCGGGGTAAACGCCGGACACAGAGGTCGCCGAGGAGAGGATAGTCCGCCGATGTATATACCAGAGAAGTACGTCTTATAATATATATACAGGTGCCAGGACGTAATGCCGCGAGGTGAGTTGTGCAGCGCGCTGATACGGGCTTGGCGAGCAGGGAAGCGCAGACATGCGGCAGCGAAGCTGCGCGGGATGAGCAGCGGGCGAGCCTTACAGCCTGGTTGGACCACGCGGATGTAGACACACCTCCCCTGCTGCTGCCGGTGACTCCAGCGGCAGCCAATAGCAAGCCTGGAAAGCACGAAACCTTGCGGCGCGCGGTCGAAACGTCAAGCTCGCTCACGGGAAGCGCGCGGCGAAACGATACGATCCCCCAAAAAGTTATCGGACGCACGGCGCCCCTTGTTTTCGGAGTTCGCGGGTGCGGAAACAGCCTCTTCACCGAGCACCGTGCGTTCGCGCTGATCCATCAGCCAGCGCGCCAGCATGGCCGCGGTATTTTCCTCGAGGTACTGATCCAGGAGCGCTCCCAATTCCTTGCGCAAATTGGCCGCATGAGCGAGGCGGGAAAGTTCGTAGCTTTGCAGCGTGTTGCGGGAAGCCGTGAGCAGGAATTCCCAGGGCGGCTGGGTGTAGTAGGTGTTCACGTATACCTCCGGAACCAGGGGTTGTGGAAAAGATGGGAAAACAGTACCACTAGGACATATATAGTTACCAGTAATCCAAAGGTAACTGGCTTGTGGAAATCTGTGCGAACTGTGGAAAACACTTGGCGCGCTTGCAGTGGCTGCGCTGGCGATTACGAGGATCCTGACCGTACCGCCTGGGAGCCCGATCCCGAAGAAAACGAGGAAGATACGACGGCTGAGGAAATTCCCCAAATGGACAAGCCGTCTGCGCCTGGGGGCGAGGAGCGGCCAAAGGCGGAGTGAGTCGCCAGTGCGGTTGACGAATTGAAGCGCGGGAATTGGAGGAAGTGGACGCGGAGGAACTGCGGCGTGAGGAAGCTGGCGGATTGGCAGGTGCTACAGCCCGTGTTGAAAACGCAGCGGGAGATTCTGCAGGAGGTGCTGCTGTGCGCCGCGCGCTACGACGTTTGGATGACGCTGGAGGAGCTAGCGCACAAGACGCGCTACCCGGAGGCGAGCATCTCCGCGCAACTGCGGCACCTGCGCAAGGCGCAGCACGGCGGCTTCGTGGTGGAAAAGCGCCGGCGGCTGTGGGCGGAAACGATGCGCCCGAGCGCGCACGAAAAGGTGTGGGAGTACCAGATGCGCTATGGGCGCTGGGACGGAGTGCAGGCCAAAGATAGGAGGCCGGGGCTTCAGCCCCGGCGTAAGGCCCGTCAACCAGCGGGCTTTAGCCCCTGAAGAAAAGCTTTTCGATGCTTTTCCGCAGTCGGTCAAGTGAGGTACTGGCAAAAGACACTGGACGGCGAGACGAGTTTGCGGAGGTGGAGGAGGAGGAACAGAGACGAGCGGAGGAGAAGATGAGCGTGAAGCCGGAGATGGCGTTTGATGTTTGCTGGGAAGTGTATCGCGGCGCCAGGGAAGTGCTGGAAGCCAAACGGGGGATCACGGCGCTGACCTGGGAGGTGGACGCGAAATATTCGTGGCGGCCTGATCTCCGGCCGAAGCTGAAAGATTGGGTGGCCGATTTTGCGCTGGCGGGACAAGCGGCGCTGGAGGGTCCGGAGCGGGCGTCGCGCATGGTGCTTTTCCGGCTGTATTACCTCGGCCTGACGCCGTATGAGCGCGCCCGTCATTTTCTGGGCTTAAGCGAGCGGAGCTGGGTGAACTGGTCGGAGGAAATCCGCCGCCGCTGCGGCGAGGAGCTGCTGCGCAGGGATTTGTTTCCCCCGCGCAAGTACTTTGGGGGAGGGGATTAGACGGTTTTCGTTCCACGGCGTACCAGGGCTTCCAGCCGCGAAGAGGCAAGCCACTGGGAGCAATGTAGAATAGTGAGGACGAGAAGGACAAATCCGGCGAAGCAGAGCAATGGATCCAGGAGCTGATTATGAGGGGAATTGTGCCATAGGTAGCGAGCGGGCAGAGCGGCGATATCGTGGCGCGCCTGCGGCGCTGGAACCGTTGCAGAGCGGAACCCAAGAGGAAGAGAAGAGAGTTGGTGGCGCTGGATCATCGGAGCCCACCCTTCGCATAAGGCGCGAAGGATGGGGCACCCTCAAGCTCATTAATACGGTTGCGCAACGAGAGGCCCCAAATGCGGCGGCCCGGCCGATTTCTTCAGGGATGAATGTGCGAGAATAGGCCTATGAAGTACCGATGTCCAGTTTGCTTCTACGACGGCTTGCCGTATCCCCCGGCTGACTACCATATCTGTCTGTGCTGCGGGACTGAATTTGGAAATGACGAAAAGGATTTCAGCCATGCGCAGTTAAGAGAGACGTGGATCGCTAGCGGCGCCCTATGGTTTTTCCGAAATCCTCCAGCGGATTGGAATCCCTCGGCGCAGTTGTTGAAGGCTGGGATGCTCCCTCAGAAAAACTAAGGAATCCTCCAAAATCATACAAGAAGCAGCTTCCCTACTCGGAGGAGCTTGCCCGATTCGGAGGAGGGGACGCGGGTGTTGGTGGCGAAGCGGTAGAAATGGTCGAAGCGCGGGCGCGGGGACCACGGTGGGAGAGTGGCTTCGCGCAACTTGGTGAAGCGCTTCTGGAAGCCATCGAATGGGATGCCGGTGAAGGGGTCGCGCGGGGGAACGGGACAGCGCGCACAGGGATTGCTGCCCTCGAAATGGACTTCCCCGATTTGGAAGCGCACCACGCTGCGTTCGTCTTCGCCAAAGAGTTGATCTTCCCAGAACGCGGGCACGCCATCGATTTCGAGGGTAGTGCGGAAGCGCAGGCGGACTTCGTCCAGAGTGAGCCCAGGGAACCATTCGCAAACGGCTTGGAGCGAGGCGGTGGAGACGATCGTGGGGCCGTTCGCGATCGTGTCGTCCGGAAAACCCCCGGGAGAATAGCGCACCAGGATCTGCTGCTCGAAAAACATGCTGAACCACTCGGCCGCGTCATCGTGGCCTTCGGGGAACGCGAAGGTATGCGCGGGAATGCCGCGCCGGTCGCCGGGAACAGAGAGTGTGACGTTACGCAGATCAGGAGCGAAAGTGGAGCGGATCAGGTGCACGGCAGGAGTGCGCTTGCCATTGACCAAGCGCCCATCCATCGAATAGAGCGCCCAGGCGCGGTCCAGCGCCAGGCCGCCGGAAGGACTCAGGCGCGCCTCAGTTACACAGATGGGGTCAAGTGATTTGATGGGATGGAGGCGCAGATTCGCGAGGCGCGGGGTCAGGTTCGTGGGGGGCACGAAAAGAGTTTAGCAGAGGTTCTAGGGGGATTAGCTCCCGGCGACGGCGACCATTTGGCGTTGCGTGCGAATGGTGCAGGAGGAGGCGGCGAGGTGCCGATTGCGGGCTTCGACGGCTTGCGCGAAGGTGAGCAGTGGCGAGGTGTTGATGGAGGCGACGGCGCCACCATGGGCGAAAGCAACGGAAATCTCCGCAGGAGTGACGTCCTCGGGGAATTCGGCGATGGCCAGGAGATCGAAGCGGCCGGTGGTGAAAAATGTGGCGTGAATGGAGCCGCCAAGCTTCTCGATGGGAGTGCGAACCACCGCGAAATGGTCCTGCGGGCTGTCAGCGAGATGGCTCCAAGCCTGCGTGGTGAAACTAATCTGGAGACAGTAGCGGGTCATAGTGGCCTCGATTCTGAAGGGGGCCGAGAGGCGGACAATTTAACCCTGCGCCGCTGTGACGCACGTGTCAAGCGTGAAGAACAGATATGAAAAAGAATTTATATCGATAATTGAATTTGGAAAAGAATTTTCCGGTGGAAACGCAGCGCTACTGGTGCGTTTCCTGATGGGAGAAAACAATAACGATATTGCAAGATGGCCACGGGAATATATCGAGCGAAAGCCGCCGGGATGTTGGTTAACCGAAAGAAAGGCCCAGTTCCGCCGCGCAGGGCCTCGCGGAGCCACGGATTGGCTTGCATTAGTGGCCGGCGGAGGCGCCAGCCGCGGATTCCGTGGTGATGGATTTGTAGCCGCTGCTGCCGGCTTTGCGCAACGCTTCCAGGGCTTGCGCGCCGGTGAGGAGCGACGTCGTATGAACTTTAGAAACGGCGCCACCACCCGCGAAGGCCATGGCGATGGCTGCGGCAGAGATGGTATCGGGCATCTCCGTGATGGCCAGGACATCAAAGTCTCCGAAAGCGAAGAAGGACGCGTGGATCTTTCCGCCGAGCTTTTCGATGGGAGCGCGGACGGCTTCCAGGCGGTCCTGAGGGTTTTGCATTAAACGAGCCCAGGCTTCTTTGGTGTAGCTGACTTGATGACAGAAATAGGGCATGGCGGTCTCCTTTGTTGGGATAGGGCTTTCGGGAGGGTCTCGGCACTATGCGCTCGGGGAGTGGGGGAGTCAAGGGGATTATGGCTAGGGAGGGTGGCGCTAGGACGAAGAAAAAGCTTACGCAGAGTACTCAGAGGCCGCAGAGCGCACAGAGAAGAGTAAGAGAGCGCAGGAAAGAGTGCCGCGGCTAAGATGCTGAGAAGTTTTGGTTTGTCGGCAGCGCATGCAGTTGTAAAAGCGGTGGCCCTTCGTGAAAAAGATCAGGGTAAACCAGCCGCGGCACTCAGCAATAGCCTCGAGGTAGAACATATTTTTAGAGGTAATGAAGATTTCTCTTGACAAATTAGTGAAATGTGCTAAACTATGCAGCGTAGGAAAGTGTAACCAGCCCCGGACGAGTTCCGGGGCTTTTTGTTTTTGGGGCGACCCGCGACAGTGGCAGCAGCCTAACAGCCGTCCCCAGGCTCCCCTGGCGGAAGAATTCCACAGCAATTGAGAACAGTTTGTGGCACGCGGAGAGCCGTGCCTGAGGAGAGAATATGCCGACCTATCAGAATGCGACGCCGCCGAACACGTTGTATCCGGGCGACGTGGGATATAGCTGGAACAATGAGGCGTTTCCTGGCGTGAATACCTCGGGATCACAGTTTGCGTTGAGCACGCCGGGGGGATACGCGCCGGAGACGGGCTTTACGGTCCGCTGGCAGACGATTTTTGGCAGCGCCCCCTCGGCCATCAGCATCAAGTTGCAGGGGGCGATGGCGGATGTGGACGCGGAGTACCAGGACATGGATGCTTCGACGCAAGTTGCAGGCGAGGCGCGCCAGGTGACGGGAGTACAAGCGAAATTCCTCAGGATCAAGTTGTACTCCTCGACGGGCGGAAGCGGGTTGACGGCGAAGATTCTGGTGTAAGCGATGCGGGGCGATTCACAAGGCCGGAGTGTACAGATTGGCCGCTATCTGAACTCGCCGGTGGCGCTCAACGTGGGCGTGACTAGCGCCTCGGTGCAGCTCAATCCCAGCCGGCACTACCGTTTGTGGGGCAGCGTGGATCTGTTCTTTCAGTTCGGACCCACGGGCGTGACGGCCACGTTGAGTAGCCACCCGGCGGCGGCCAAGCTGGATTATCTGCATTACACGGATGACGCCAACACGACCCTGGCTGCGATTGTTAGCAGCGGCACGGGCGTGCTGTTCATCAGCGAGATTGACGCTCAGGGAGTGTGACGTGCGGGAATGGATGCGGTTCTGTTGGCGCTTCTGGCGCATGCGGCAGAAGCACGTGTGGGAGAAAGCGGCTCGTGCGGTGGAGGAAGTCCTGCGGCATGACACATTGCAACAAGCGGCGACGGCGCAGGATTGCGTGACGTTTTGTCCTCGCTGCGGGCAGATTCCGGATGGAGACCGGCGGATGGAAGAGGCGCGGGAGCGTTTTTTTGCGGGTTGGAAAGGCGAGCCGCCGAAGAGGAGTGAATTGGATTTTGCATTGGCGTGGGCGTATTTCAGGAGGAAATAAGGGAACCGTGATGAGGATGACGGTTATCAGAGATCAGTTATCAGCGATCAGGAAGCGACCCGTGACCAGCGATCAACGATTGGCAAAATAAGACAAGAGAAAGGCTTTGATGGATTCGAGGTTGAAGGGATATGCGGGAAGGGTGACGCACCCGACGTTGGCGCTGGAGCGCGCCTATTGCACGATCTGCGGGCGGCCCTTTGGCTGGGTGAGCACGGAAAGCTACGCGCACGTGGCCCCGGAAGAAGTGCTTGTGGTGTGCGACGCTTGCGATGAGCGCTATGGGCGCATGCCCTTGCCAGAATTGGAATTGAAGCGAACAAAGGAGAGTTGACGTGCCATTTTATTACGCGGTTTCCTCGCAACAGAATACCAACGCCACGGCGAATACGGACACGCTGCTGGCGGATTTGAAGACGGCCAGCGCCAACGCGGGATTGCGCGCGTATGTGCAGAAGCTGCAGGCAGGGTCTTACGCCACTCCCGCCGACAATGCCATTCGCCTGCGCTTGCACCGGCTGACATCACTGGGCACTTATGCCTCGGGTACGTCGGTGACACCCGCGCAATTGGTGCCCGATGCACCGGCGGCAGCCTCCCTGGCGTCCACCCTACCTTCATTGGGAACCGGCGCGCTGAATGCGGTGCCGGCAATCCAGTTGGCGTTCAATCAGCGCGGAACGGGACTTTGGGCCGCATTCACCGTGGACGAGGCCATCGGCATTTCCGGCGCCAACAACGCCGTCAACGGGTTGGTGGTGCTGGATAGCCAGTCGACCGGGACATCCGTGCCGGTGAACTTCAAGATCATTTTCAGCGAGTAGCGTGTGGCGACGACAACCTGGGTTGCGGGGCTGTACAACGACGTGACTGTGCAGCCCCCGCCTGCAAACCCGCAAGCACCGGCGAACTTGCTGGATATGGAGGAGCGGAGAATTCTGCTTCCACCGCTGCCGGCGGAAGCGGAGCTCTTCTATGACGAGTTGAGCGGCTACAAGGCCACTGAAGTTCGCGCGGGCTTGCAAGCCAACGCGGAATTCGACGCACGGTGGATTCTGCTGGGCCGGCCCCCTTCCGCCTTTGACGAGGTGGAGTGGCAGCGATTTGCGGGAACGTGGTTTTCGCAAGCGACGAGCGAGGCGGAAACCGGGTTGACGCCCATCGTGCCGGGACGCGCCTGGGACGAGGCCGATTGGCAGCGCGCTTTCGCCAGCTTCGCCGCATTTCCGGCGGAAGACGAGCAGTCAGAGCGGTTGCCGTTCACACCACCGCCCGTGCCGAATCTGGGCTGGGATGATTTTGAGTGGAACCATGATTTTGGGGCGCGGGGATTGGCGATGCTGGCGGTCCTGGACGATTTTGTGAACGCCCCGGCAGGCAGCGGATCGGGCGGGCCAGCGCCAAGAAGCAGGGCGGCGAGGCTGGGCTTTGCTATGCCCGCGTTCCGCTAGGGTAAGCAGCAAGAATCGCCGTCAAATCCGATGAAAAGGTGCAAGGCATTTTACCCGATCGCGGGATCGCGAACGGCTTGGATTCCGTGTCTTCGGAAAGCGGAACCAGAATCGGGCTTCTGCCAGCGGCACGGCGATGCAATCGTTGGTGCGTGGCTGGGAGCAGTGATTCACGGGCCTGAATTGAACGATGAGGCGGCCTTGCAAGAAGACAAGAGGAGGCGCAACCAGCGGCGCACGCGGCGGAGGAAGTGAGTGGACCCGCCCGTTCGCATGACGCTGAAGGGCTTCCGGGAAAACGACAGTCCGATGTCCGGAGTTGTGCTCGTGGTGGGTCCGGTGCCGCGAGACAGGGGAGTGCCTTCGTCAACGAGCCAGGCGACGCACGAGTCGCCATTGGGCGCAACTGCTTCTGACGACGGAAAAGTGGCTACCGCTGGCGGGGATGCACTCTCCGCTGCAGCCGCTGCGGGCCGCGAAGCCAACGCTGAGGTGGCTGATTCCATGGCTAAGAAATCCCAGGGCACTCCCCCTAGGAAAACCCCAGAGAGCACAGAAGCGCTTTGGGAACAGAGGATGCATCTGAAAGGTGGGCCGAAGCTGCCCGTAGATGGCTGGGAGTTTCTGTGTGCACTGAATCAGAAGATTGATGTGGTGGAGTTGATGAACCTCCATCTGAGGTCGCCCGACGATAAATTGTCGGGGCGATTGCTGGAGCAGGTGCTGGAAATGGCCTACGAAAAGACGGAGCGGGCGGCGGAAGAGAGCGAAACCTCGGAGTGGAATATTCCGCGACCAGTTAGAGACTGAGGAGGAAAGATGGCAAGCGCAAAAGCGGTGTTTATCGGGGAAGTGGCACAGATCGCGGGCGTGGGCGCGGTCGTGGCCGGCGTCGTGTTGAGCCTGCATCATTGGGGCGCAGCGGCGGCGCTGCTTGGGGGCTTCGCGGCGTTCTTCGTTGGCAAAAAGCTGCGCGGGGCCTAAGGATTCACGTTGGCCACAATGATGGCGCGCGCTCGCAAAGGGCAAGAGAACAGCCGCACGGAGTGGTACAAGCCCTTTGCGAGGCAGCAGGAATTCCATACTTCCAGGGCAAAGTACCGCCTCTTTGGCGGAGCGGCGGGGCCAGGGAAGACGAAAGCGCTGCTGGCTGAGGCCATCAAGCAGGCGCAAGAGGTGGCCGGCAGCGACACACTGCTGCTTCGGCGGACGTTCCCGGAACTCGAAGGCTCGCTGATCGCCCAGTTCCGGCGCGAAGTGCCGCAAGATTTATATCGCAACTACAACGAAGCGAAGCACCTGGTGACATGGGCCAACGGGTCCACCACGCGCTTTGGCTACTGCCGCAATGAGAATGACGTTTATCAGTATCAGGGCGCGGAGTTCTTGTTCATCGGCGTCGATGAACTGACCCACTTCACACTGCAGCAGTGGCAGTTCCTGACTTCGCGGAACCGCTGTCCCGTGCCCTGCTACACAAGCGGGAACAACACGGGGAAGCGCGTCTTTCCTTGCATGGCGGGTGCCACGAATCCGGGGAACATTGGACATGCCTGGGTTAAGGCTTTATGGGTGGACAAAGTGCCCCCAACGGGATTTGAGCGTCCTGAACTCTATGATCCCGACGATTATGATTTTATACGCGCCCGGATTGCCGACAATCCGATCTATGCCAACGACCTGAATTACCGCAAGACGCTCGAGGCCCTCCCGGAACAATTGCGGAAAGCGTTTCTCGAAGGGAACTGGGACTTTTTCGCCGGCCAGTACTTCGACTTGTTCGAGATTGGCCGGCACACCGCGCGGCCCGAAGAAATCGGCATGCAGGCCTGGTGGCCGCGGTGGATTTCGATTGACTGGGGATTCCAGCATCCCAGCGCGGTGTACTGGCATTGCGCGATGCCGAGGGCAGCGAACAGTTATCAGCGACCAGCGACCAGGAATCCTGAGTTGTCAGGCGGTGAGACGCGTGACGACGCTGCGGCAAGAATTGTGACGTACCGGGAGTTTGTGCAGAACGGATTGTCGCCGCGGATGCTGGGACAGGCAGTTGCCGAGCGCTGCAAGGACGAGAAGATTCAGGAGATTTACCTTTCGCCGGATGCGTTTGCGCACCGCACGAGCGAAGCTTCGATCGCCGAGCAACTGGGAGAGGTGCTGGCGGCGAATGGATTGCCGCGTCCTTCGCCGGCGGATGACGACCGGATTGGCGGATGGCAGTTGATGTACCAGTTGCTGGAGCAGGACGCCTGGGTGATCACGGAGAATTGCGCGAAGTTGAAGGAGTGTTTGCCGCAACTCGTGCGCGATAACCGGCGGGTCGAAGATGTGCGCAAGGTGGAGGGCGACGATCCAGCCGACGCGGCGCGCTACGGAATAGTTCCCGGCGCAAGATACGCCGGTGTTGGGGCATCCGCCACAGGCGGACCCGGGGCGGGGCAGGCTCCGCCCCATTATTCTCAAGTGCGGTTCGTGCCTGGAATGCCGCTGGGGGAACAGATCGCGCGTCAGGTCACGGCGGAGGATGCGACTTCGCGGGCCATCCAGTTTCAGAGGCTGGAGGCGGAGGCGCGCAAGCAATTTGGGCCGCAGCGTTTCCCGCGCCGCCGCTGGAATTGGTGAAGAGGTGTGAAACTAAAACGGAGCGTCGGGGTCGATTGCGCGGCGAATGCCGAGACAGACGTCCCGCATGCGCCGGTTCGACAATGGGCGGGGAAGTCTCTCCACAAGCTGTGCTTTGCGGACAGTGTTTATGAAGTAGCATTTTAACCAAGAGACGCCTGGCAGCCCGGATTCCCCAGTTTCCATGCGGATTACCGAGGGGCCCTCGATGCCTCTCGAGCTGAAAGGAACGACCAGAACGGAGTCGATGTGGCGACTAAGGTTGCGCGCATCCACGGAAAGGATGACCACCCAGTGGCGGATGGGAGGGTCGCCGAGATTTGCAGTCCAAATCTCCCCACGATGGGAGACGGGCCAGAGTGGATACGCGTCACTCATCGAAGTTTACATTCCCTGATTCGTAAGCCAGTGTCAGCCCTAGGGCGCTGTCTTCTGCAATGTTCTCCTTTGACAGAGATTCGTAGTAGTCGGCGGTGGCGGCTTCTAGCTTCTTGCGTGATTCGGCGCGGCGAGCGATGGCCACGGCGCGATCGACGGCTTCGGCGAGATTGGCGGCCTTACCCCGGCGAACGAGGGATTTGAGGAAGGCATCGGTTTCGGGAGCTACGGTGGTGGAGATTTTGCGGCGATTGGCGTGGGTTGGCATGGCCGTTTCCCCTCCTGAACCAGTATAGCATGATATCTGATATTTGTAAGACACTTTGTCTGACATTCTATCTGACATGATGACCATTCAAAACCTGATCCGGGGCTTCTTTCGGACGCGCTATGTGGGGTTGCTGGAAGAGGAAGTGGCGCGGCTGCGGGCGGAGAACCGCGCGCTGCTGAATTCGCTGCTGGGAACGGCGGGATTTCCTCCGGTGGAGTTTGCGGTGCCGGTGAAGCCGGTGGAGCTGCCTAGATTGCGGAAGAGGTCGTGGCAGCAGATGCAGATGAAGAAGGAACAGGACGCGATGAAGGGATGACGGGCGGAGAGAATTAAGGAATGCAGACGGAGAATTAACACAGAGATCGCAAAGAAGAGATGACGAGAGATCGTATGGAAAACGCAACTAAGGATTGGGAAGCCGGGATGACGGCGCCGGCGGATGGGAATGCTGGAGTTGCGGAAGATGCCGGAGGGATTCCTCACTTCGCAGACTCCGCTCGGTATGACGGGCAGGTGGGGCCAGCAAGCGAGGCGGTCGAACTGGGGCCGAACTTCGAGCGGCTCGAGGAAGAGCGGCCGGAACTCGTGAACGCGCTGCGCGAACTGGTGCGGCAATACCGCGTGGAGGGCGTGGCGGCGCGGATGCACGAAATCCGGCGAATTCGCCAGGCGCGGCTTTTCTGGCAAGGGCTGCAGTACGCCTGGTGGAACCCCAATGACATGAACTGGCACTTGCCGTTTGAGCAGAAGTTCAACGACGATCGCACGCTGGAAGAAATGCCGCGGTATCAGTTTGTGACGAATTTTTATCAGGGATTCGGGCTGTCGTTTGTGGCCGTGCTTTCGCAGGACGTGCCGAGCGTGCGCTTCTATCCCCAGTCGGCGCAATCGCTGGTGGATATTGCCGCGGCGCGCGCGGCAAGCGATGTGGCGGAACTGGTTGAACGGAATAATCATGTGGAGCACCTACTCACGTCGATCGGCTATTTCTTGTGGACGGATGGGAAGCTGGGCGCCTATGTGCGCTACGTGAAGGATGGCCAGCGGTTCGGGTTTCGTGAAGAGGAGATCCTCGCGGCGGTGGAGATTCCCCTGGGCGAGGATGTGTGGGTTTGCCCGGAGTGCGGGAAAGAAACACCCGTGGCCCGCGAAGACACGAACACCCAGCCCAGCGAACAGCCTGTCAAAATCGACCCGGATCACGGATCACGAAACACGGATCACGGAATCACCTGCCCGGGTTGCGGGGCGGAGTTGGGCGAAAAGGATTTGCGGAGGGCCGAGCGGGTGACAGTGCCGCGGGTGGTGGAGACGCGGCGCGTGGCGAACGGCCAGGAAGTGATTTCGATTGCTGGCGGGCTGGAACTGAATACTCCCGTGTGGGCGAACGAGATGCACGAGTATCCGTACCTGCAATGGCAGACGGAAGTGCATCGCGCAAAATTGAAAGCGGCGTATCCGCTGGCGACGGAAAAGATCGAGTCGGCGCCCTCGCAGGGCCCGGAGGATGTGTACGCGCGCGTGTCGCGACTGAGTGTGGAGCAAGGGTTGCCCTCGATTCATCCCGGCGACGCGCTAATGAATTTGATTACGTTTGACCGCACCTGGTTGCGCCCGTGGGCGTTTTACGGGATCGAAAATGAAGACGTGCGGAACGAACTCTTGGCGCTTTTCCCGGATGGCTGCTACGTGGGCTTTGCGGGCGATGTGTACTGCGAGGCGCGCAACGAAAACATGGACGATCACTGGCGGGTGCTGCACGCGCTGCCAGGGGACGGCCAGAACCGCCCCAGCGTGGGCGATTCGCTGGTGCAGGTGCAGGAGCGTTACAACACCCTGAGCAACATGCAGGCGGAAACGTATGAGTACGGAATTCCGCCGATCTATGCCGATCCGCAAGTGTTGGACTTTGACGCGCTGGCGAATCAGGTGGCGGAGCCTGCGGCGCACTTTCCGGCGCGAGCGCGTCCGGGGCAGCCTTTGGCGGCGGGATTTTTCCAGCCTGCCCCGGCGCAGGTGCCTCCGGACATGATTCGCCACCAGCAGGATTTGATTGGCCCAGTGTCGCAGTTCTTGACCGGGCTGTTTCCCGCGGTCTTTGGTGGAAACATGGAGGATGTGAAAACGGCCAGCGGGTATGCCATGGCGCGCGACCAGGCCATGGGTCGGCTGGGTCTGGTGTGGAGGCGCCTGAAACAGTTTTATAGCGAGGTGATGTTGTTGGGCGTGGATTGCTTCCGCAAGAACCGGCCCGAGGACGTAGATGTGCCGCTGCTGGGTCCGGACGGGACGCTGGACGCACGCATGATTCGCGTGGGCGATTTGAAAGGGAATATCTGCGTGCATCCCGAGGCGGATGAGACGTTCCCGCGGCTGAAATCGCAGCAGCGCGGCGTGCTGCAGCAGTTGTTTGGGCTGAAGGATCCCCTGATTCAAGAGGCGCTGGCGGAGCCGGCCAATCTCGGGTACATCAAAAATGTGCTGGGATTGACGGAGTTGGTGATTCCGGGCGAGGACTCGCGCAATAAGCAGTTGCGGGAGATCCAGGTGCTGTTGGGAAGCGCGCCGATTGTCGTGGCTGGGGAAGCTCGAAACTCGAAAAACGAAAAGCGAAATTCGGAGGAAGGTCCCGAGTCAAATCCGCAGCTTGTGCCCATCGTGCTGCCGTCCGTGCCGGTGGATTTGCTGCTCGATGATCATGCGGTGGAGTTCGAGGAGTGCAAGCGGTGGGCGAATTCGGAGGCCGGCCAATCGGCAAAGCTGACGAATCCCGCGGGTTTCACGAACGTGCGCGCCCACGCGGAAGCGCATTTGCGGGCGATGATGACCGCGCCTCCTCCAAGTATTACTGGATATCATACATCGAGCATCTCCACGGGGCAGCGAGCGCCCAGTGAATTGTCTGTAAACGCCGGAACGGACCAAGATGCTCCTGGCGACCACTGGGTCACCATCGATGGCAGTCATGTCTTGATCCACGAGGCACAAGGGAGGCAAAATCAGAACCAGGCTCAAACGCAGCCAGAACCAGAAGAAGGACAACGTGGGCATGAGTTGATGGACAATCGCCAGGTAGCAGTCCACTCGTACGACTTATTCCGGGATTCGGGTTTCGGCAACAATCCTACGGAACACTCGATGTGGGTAACCTCGAAGGATGGGCAATATGGATTCATAGCTTGGCCTTGGTCGGCAGAACGCGGAAAGGAGACTTGGAAGGGTCCGGCACCTGATGGCGCAGTTGCGGTTGTTCATACCCATCCATCGGCGAAGTCAGAGCGGCCTTCGCCCCAAGACCATGATTTGGCAGACGGCAAGCAATCCAGCGGCATTCGGGTGCCAGTTTACGTCCTTCACAGGAATGGCATATGGAAGGCTGTACCCGGCGTAAAGAATCCGACTGAAGTGCGCGATTATCACTGGGTGAATAACTTCAAACCGTAGGGGGAGACTCAGATGAAACGACAACGCTGCCTCGTTCTGATCTGGGTACTGGCAGTCTCGTGCGTTTGGGGCACGCCAGTCCCGGCCGCGTCTTCCTCACCGCGAGCGAGTGCACCACAAGAAACTCAAGACACGATCGATGGCTGGGCACGAGACAACTACGATCTGACTCTCGATCTGGTGTTCCGGGATCGTTGTGCAGCATTGAAAGACGTGCGATGGATAGCTTGCGTTCGCATAGTTCCTGGCTACGCGAACGAGATCGAATACACATTGTCAGTGGAAAAGAGTTATGGTGGCACAATCCTCGCGCATATTACGAGACCAAAAGGGCAGTCGGTTTACTCCCAGCTCTGCAGGCGGAAGAAAGAGCGCCCGCATGCTTCTGTGGGGGCTCTAGCTAGGCTTATCAAACTAGAGTCGCAGGCCGGCGACCAACGCAGGTTTCCTGGGCTGGTTAGTTTGGCAGACGAGTTTGAAAAAATTCGATTCTCGCCAGTTCCGCCCGATGAACTCATGATGGATGCTACTCGATATCGTTTTTGTATCAGGTCCTTCTCTGGCGATAAGATGGAGATTCTCTTGCGCGGCCCAGGCCCAACCGCGCCCGGTCAGCCCCTAATCCTGATCCAATGGGCCGAATCAGTAAGGGAACTGCTGGCCAGCGCTTTCAAGTAAATGGGTCGCGGAAAAGGAATCGGTGCTGCTACAGTTGCCCACCAAAATTTCGGAAAGTGATTCGGCGAGAATCGCTGGAGAGATGAGCAATCTGCGGGCGCAACACAGCTAGGCATCGGCGACAAAATTGGTTTCAGCGCCAGCGAAAGAAATTTCCTGCAGAACTGGATTGACGACAAAAATCGAGCAGCCATGCAGGAACGCATGGAAAAAGGATATACACACTGATGGCCAGAATGCGCCAATCTGGTGGCCTCATCCGTGGAACGAATTACGGTTTCACGGTGATGTGAAGGCGGTTTGACGCGAGCTGGGGCTTATCCATGGTCCAAAGGGGAAGGTTTCCAATGGGATCCTTGCCCAAGTACTGCGCGATCCACTTGCGGGACAAAGAGCCACTGAAGAAAGCAGATATGTCATACTCCCCGGGCCCGTTCACGAGATCTGATACTGCGAAGGCTTCGGCGCGTCCATAGAAGTTTCCTTGCGCGAGTTTAATAAACTGATAAACGTCTCCCCGGCGCGGGGGAGGCGGAACGCAATCCAAAAGTATGCGCCCCTGGACATCTTTTCCCTGGGCGTCGACTATGCGCAAGGTAAGACCCCGCGCCGGATTCCAGCATAGGTCCCATTCCCAGATGTAGACGTTGCTTTCTCCGACGTTTGTCAAGCGTGTTTCTAAATGGAGGGTGTCGGACAATCGATAGGTGTCCCGGTCTGTCTTGAGGGCTAACTCAAGTTGCGGCGAGGAAGGGGATGGAGCCCCAGGGGCGGAGCCTATCGAACGTGCAATGACACACCAAGACCCAGCAATTAACAGCAACGGCAACCAATGTTTCGGCATGACTATCCTCCAAGTCGCGAATCGGAGTAATTCCAGACGTGGAATAACTGTTGAGGTAACTTCATGGATAATATCGCAACGACGAGCGCGGCGCACGACCTATTTGCGCTTACGGATGAGCAGATTCTGGGGATGGAGCCGCACACAGAAGTGGCGAGTGGCTCGTTGCTGACGGATGAGCAACTGCTGGAGGACGCCGGAACGAGCACGGAGCGCGGCGCGCAGGAGCACGTTGCTGAAAGCAAAACTCCGACAGAGGATATGACGCGCCGGGACAGCACGGAACAAGGGAAAGCGAGCGCGATGCAGGCACAGACAGGAGTGTCTGTGCCACAGGCGCCGCCACAATGGCTGGCGGAGAGGATGCGGGATCCTTGGCACGGGGAGGAGGCCAAGGAGTTGTGGGAAAGCACGTTGCAGGCAAAGCAGGAAGCGGCGGCTTATCGCGAGGCGATTGCCACGCCTGCCGAAGCGCGAACGCTGAAGGAGCTTTATCCCAGCGGAGTGAATGCGGCGAAATCGGCAGCGGAACGCGCGCGGCAGTTGGATGAGTTTGATGCGGCATATTTCGGCGCGGCAGGGCGGCCGGCGGAGGCGTTGAGCGCGGCGCGAGTGCAATTGGCGCAGAGGTTGATGGAGCAGGATCCGGCGGCGTTCCGAGAGATGGTGGCGGCGGGAGTGCGGTTGCTCGAAGGGCGCGGCCAGTCGGCGCCGGGCAGCGAACAGCGTCAAGACGCGGGGAGCAAGCCGGGATCCCTCGACTCCAGTCTGCATAATGGGCAGACTTCCGCTCGGGATGACAATCGTTCAAAGGACAGTGAAGGGCAGACGGCGGGAACCGCACAGACTGGAGTGTCTGTGTCACCTGAAGTCGCAAACCGCTACGTTGCATTTGAGAAGGCCACGAACGCGGAGTTGGAGAAAAGCGTAGGCGGAGCCATCGCGCGGGCCATGGAGCAGGCGTTGCCGAATCTGAAGAGCCTCGATCGTGAGGGGCGAGGCGCGGCTTCGCAGGGCGCACCCTTACAAGAAAGATTAGGCGTGGCGGTCCGCGAGGATGTGGAAGCGGCGCTGAAAAGCGACGCGCAACTCGGCGAGCAAGTGGCACAAATCCTTGCAGCGCGGCGGTTTGACGATGCCACGCGGGCTCAGGTAGTGCGGGTGATTGATGCGCGGGCACAGCAGTTGGTGCCGGGCGCGGTGAAACGCGTGGTGGGGAGTTGGACCACAGCGACGCTGGGGACAACAGGGAAGAGCCGCGTGGCGGAAGCGAGATCGGGTGCCTCGCGATCGGCGGGCGAATCCGCTGCGAAGCCTGCGCCGCAGACGGGGAAGAACAGGACGAGTTCCGCACGAAATGAGAGTCCTGAACTGCGCATCGGCGCACGAACGGAGAACCCAGGCCGAGTGGATTATGGGAAGTTGAGCGACGAACAGATCTTGGATTTGTAGAAGAGCTCTCACGGCTGGGGACGCGGGGCGGCAGACCCCCAGGAAAAACCAAGAGAAAACCAAAACCAAAAAGAACAACTTCAGGGCCTTCACTTTTGCCCTGCGTAACACCGGAGTTTTGGCGCCTTCTCGCAAGACGCCTGCCTGCCCTTCTGAAGCGGGGCAGCACATCTAAGGAGAAAAACCAATGCCAGCACAGCAGAACGCGAATGTCATCGCGTTGCAGCTCGAGAAGGTGCGCGACAAAGTACCTTTGCTCTATGAGCGCGACGACATTCTTCTAACCATGATCCAGCAGCGCGGCGACGTGGAGAAGATCTCTTCACGAAACCTGCGCCTGCCCTTGCAGGTCAATCCCGGTGGGAAGGCCGGGTCGTACAACGCGGACGGTGGCGACCTGGGCCGCGGTTCGGGAACACAGTACGACATCGCGCAGGTCTCGCCCATTTTCTTCCGCTTCGCGATTGAAATCACGAAGCTGGTGGAATACGCGACCACCGGGCGCGAGCGCGCCATCGAAAATGCCGCCAAGCGCGAAGTGGCCAACGGCATGAAGCAGTTCCGTTCGTTCCTGGACAAGCTGATCCAGACGGCAGGGAATGGTGTCCTAGGAACGATCAGCGCGGTGAACGGTACCACGTTCACAATGACGGTGCCCTACGGCGCGGCGCTGGTCTATCCCGGACAAACGATCCAGATTTACGACACCACGTTGACGACCAACCGGAACATCGCCGCGAGCGTGACCACCAGCGTGGTGACAGCGGATCCCATCACCACGCAGCAAATCACCGTGGACAACGTTCCGACAGGAACGGTGGCGACGGATGTGATCGTGCACGACGGATTGAGCGGGGCGCAGCCCGTTTCGTTGTATGGGATCAAGTATCACCAGAACAACGCGACCACCGGCACGTGGCTCAACCTGAACCGTACGACCTATCCCATTCAGTTGGCCACGCCACGCGTGAACGCGGGCAACGCGGCGCTCACTCCTGCCAACGTGCGCCTGGCCATCAACAAGGTGCGCAAGTCGTTGGGCATCAACCACCTGAGCAAGCTGATCGCCTACATGGCGGTCGAGCAGGAGCACGCCTGGGAAAATCTGGGCATCACGGTGAGTTCCATCATCAAGGAAGGCGGCGGCGGAAACGCAAACGATCTGGATCTGCTGTTCACCGGTCGAAAAACCATGAGCGGGATTCCGATCAAGTCCAGCGTGAACGCGGACCAGACGCGCGTGGACTTCCTGGACTTGGCGCACTGGGGGCGCGCCGTGTTGAAGGACATTGATTTCTATGAGGTCAATGGCAACACGGTGTTCCCGATTTACGGAGCCAGCGGCGGCCTTGCGGCGTCTTATATCTTTTATTTTGACACGGCTTTTCAACTTTGGTCAGACAGCCCGCGCAGCGGCGCATATATCGATACGCTGGCGCGGCCAAGCGGCTACTAAAAAGGGGACGTAAAGGAGGTAAAGGAAGTAAGGGAGGTAGAGGAATCGGCGCGCCCGTCGAAGGGGCGCAGGGTCGCGTTCCTTCACTTCCTCAACCTCCTGAACCTCCTTTACTTCATTTCCAAGAAGAGCCTTGGATGATTCAAGTTTTGCGAGAAAGACACGACACGCCGGAGGAGGTTGCGCGTCGTCTGGAAGCCGCCGGCGGGCGGAATCGCTTTGGCGAGCCCACCTATCGTGTGATTTGGGGCTGGAACCGCCTGGCGTGGATTGGCGGGAAGTTCGAGGACCGCGATCCGCACGGGGATTTGCTGCGGGAAGTGGTGGAATTGCGGCTCGAGCCGAAATATCCCCAGGTGAACCGTTGGCACGTGGAGCGCTGGGTGCCTCCGGAAATGTACGGATCGCCGCGAGATTGGTACGCAAGGACGGTGGAGAGCGCAAATGGCGTGAGCGTGCCGGCGCTGGGACCGTATCCGGAGCGGGGCGAATACGAGCACTGTTTTACTCTGCAAGGGTCGAAGGGCGAGTTTGTCCAGTTGACGCCAACGATTGTGGAGCATGTGGCGCGAGCAATCGAGTGGGCGAGGCGTTTCCCGAAGGCGAAACAGCGCGGCATGTTGTACGAAAGGGAAGTGCGCAGAGAGCGCGAGTACGAGGAGTGGGCATACACCCTGATGGATGACGCAGTGCCCGCCTTGCATGGGCAGCCATTTGTGACCGTGGTGTAGGCAGGAATCTTGGGTCCAGAAAGTAATGATGAATCATGACCGGAAGAAGTTCACACCTGCGGATCTGGCTTAAAGGGCTGACGGCAGCCGGAATCAGCGGAGCTGCGGGCGGGGTAATGACCGGCCTGGCCGCGGTGGGGATTGATCCGGCGCATTTTAATTTGCGAGCGGGGATGGGGGCGACTGTCAGGATTGGGGCGGCTGCGGCGTTGATCAACGCAGTGATTGGTGTCGCGGCGTATTTGCAGAAGTCGCCGTTGCCCGACGAGTGACACGTGAGCGGCGCGCATTGCGTCGCCAGCGATTGGGGAGCAGAACATGCCAGTAGTGGGATCCAGTGCGTATAACACGGCGGGACAGATAACCTCCCTGGTGAGGTCGCTGCTGAACGATTCGCAGGGAAACCTGTTCACGGATACCTTGCTCTTGCCGTATCTGAATGCGGCTTATCGGAAACTGCAGCGCGCCATCGGGAACGCCGGTGGCGGCGGATTCATCCAGGATGACGTGCTGCTGGTGGTGGCCGCGGTGGCAGGACAGGATGCGTCGCTGCAGGTGTCGATCAGCGATGCCAGCGCGCCGCCCAATCAGCTCCCGACGGATTTGCTGGTGCCGCTGAAACTTTGGGAGCGGCCGAATTTGTCGAGGCAAGAGTTTGACGAGATGGTGGACCTGACCAGGCACGGCGGGCTGCCCTCGCGGGTGCAGGACGTCACGCTGAGCGTGTGGGAATGGCGCGCCGACGGCTTGTGGTTCCTTGGGGCCACCCAGGACACGCAGATCCGCTTGCGCTATTTGAAAGCGTATCCCGATTTCACGGATTCAACCTCGCCGGTGCTGGTGCGCAACGCCCAGGAAGCGCTGGCGTATGCCACGGCGGCGCTGGCGGGATGGTCGAGGGGCAGCCCGCTGGCGGAGAAATGGGACGACGCGGCCAGCGACGCGATCGAAGACCTGGTCGTAGCGGCAGTACGCCGAGAGCAGCAGAGTGGCCGAAGGCGGCGGCCGTTTTCGGCGAGGAGCGGGTACACCCCGTTTTGAAGCAGTCTTCAGTTCTCAGTATTAAGTAATAAGTAAAGAGTGTTCAGCAGGAGGCTTTCGAGCCAGGAGAGGGGTGCGGGGATGTCGATTACCATTTCGTTGAGTCCGGCGAATGTGGACTCGAGCGCGAGCAATTTTGTGTATGCGGTGGCGACGCTGACGTTTTCAGGGAATTACGTGTCGGGCGGCGACACGTTGGACTTCACGCAAATCGCCAACCAGTTGCCGTCGGACGCGATCGTGCAGGCGTTCGCGGAAAGCCAGAACGGGAACAACGGGTATTACGTGCCCATCCAAGGGACGGCGCTGAACAACTGGAAACTGAAAGCGTTCGCTGGAGGTGGAACAGAGCTCTCACCGGCGGCGTATCCCGCGGACGTGGTGCAGCTGTCGATTACGGCGCGGAAGCTGCTGTAAGCAAGGGATCAGCGATCGGAGACCAGCGATCAGGCAAAAGACAAACCTCAGATCTGAAGACCTGAGCTACAGGACTGCGAAGCACATGATACGATCAAAAGTCAGTATGGGAATTTTCTGGGCGATCTTGGCGCTGGCGCTGCATTTGTGGCCTGGCGTGATTGGGCCGGCGCAGGGGCAGGGCTCGCGCAAAGACGACATCGTGTTCAACACGCGCGGGGTGCCTCTGGCCGGGGCCACGGTGCGCGTCTGCGCGATGCCGGCGAGCGGGCAGCCGTGTACGCCTCTCGCGCTCATCTACTCCGATCCTCTTCTCACCCAGGCGCTCGCGAATCCCACGACCACGGATGGCATGGGGAACTACACTTTTTACGCCGCGCCGGGCAAGTATGAGATCGAGATCTCCGGCCCCGGAATCACCACCAAGCAATTGCCCAACGTAATCCTTCCGAGCGATCCTTCCTCGCCTACATTCAGCAGCCTCTCTTCCACGGGCGCGATCAACGCCTTTACCTTGAGCCTCACCGGCAACCTGACGGTGAACGGCAGCACTACAGTGGTCGGGAATATGGCCAGCGGCACACTGAGCCTCACGAATCAGAGCACGGCGCCGGGCACGCCGGGGGCGGGCTCCGTGAATTTGTACACTAAGACGGCGGACAAGCGGCTGTACTACAAGGATGAAACCGGCGTGGAAGTGGGCCCGATTGCCAGTGGCACGGGCGCGCAGACGAATACGCCGAACACCTTCACGGCGCAGCAGACTTTCAACGCCGACACGCAGTTCGGCGGACCGAATCCCTACTATGACCTGCGCAAGTTCGGCTGGTACACAAGTCCTACTTACTACAGGACTGGGACGACAGGTTCAATGTCGGCGTCATCGAACACACTGACTCTGGCCTCGGCTTTGGATTTCGCCAACGGACAGGGCGTCGTGATTCTTGGCGCAGGGCCCACGCCGACGATTTCGACGCCCACGACGGTTACTGCGGCGGCAGTGGGAGCGACCGGCTCGACCACCTATTACTACTGCGTAGTGGATGAGGACTATCTGAACGGGCGCACCGCGTGCAGCTCGGCAGGCAGCGTGGCGAACGCGGTAGCGACGCTGGGGATTCAGACCAACACGCTTTCGGGAACTCCGGCGTGTGCGCGGGCTTCCGGGGTCGTCACCTGCACGACCAGTGCGGCGCACAACTTCATCAACGGCTCGCAGATTGAGATTCAAAACGGTTCCACGGGCGACCACAGCTTTGAGGGCGCGTTCACGCTAACTTCGGCATCGGGCAGCACGTTCACGTTCAACCAGTACGGCGTGTCGGATTCCAGCGGCACGGTGACGGGCGGTAACGCTCGTGTGGTGGGCATGGTGGCGGTGAAGTGGCAAGCGCCCAGTGCCTATACCGTCCTGAAGCATCTCATCTACCGCTGCACGGGCGCATCTTGCGCGCTGCCCGCGAACGCGGCCAACTACAATCTCGTGGGCGTGGCACAGGGCCAGGACAGTTATTTCCTCGATCGTGGGTACAGCGTAAGTGCCTCCAGCATTGACAACGGCGACGCGCCGCAGACGGCTCCCACGACGACCTCGAACGGCTGGCTATCAACATCCATCACCTCGGGTGCCGGGACTACCACGCTGACGCTCGCGGCACCGTCCACGAATGCCGTTGCGGGGACCAAGGTTGTGCACGACAACGCCCCCGTCATCAAGGCGGCGTGCGCCTCTCTTACAGCGAATGAGGGCGGAGCGGTCTTCTACGCACCCTCGCAACCTAGCGCGGGACAATACAGCTACGCGCCATTCTCCTCGTTCTTCAGTTTCAGTGCAGGCGACAACGCGCCAATCTCCGCGACTTGCGGCGGCGATGAGTTCGACTTCGCGACACCGCTGTGGTTGAACGCGCCCATGCAGCTTGGGCACTGGATGACGGTCAAGGGTGGTGCGCCCGGAGCACTGGGCAGTCCCACGGGTTTTTTTGAAGCTGTTACCACTTCCATAGCCGGTGTTGCCTTCCCGATGATTTACGTGAACGGCCAAGCTTCCACCAACGACTGGCTCGCGAATTTCCTCATCACCTGCAACCAACCTTATCAAACCTGCCTCTACGAAGATGAATCCTCGAACGGAGATGGCGCTACCGACTTCCGCTACGATGACGTGTACCTGCAAAACAGCAATGGGAACACCAACGCCTATGTCTCCAAGGCAGGTTTCGGGCGTTTCTGGACACGCGGCATTTGGCAGACCAGTTCCACCAGCTTCGCCTCACCCACGGCGGCGCTATTCACGGTGAGTTGCGGCACGGGCATGTCCTCGCCGACATGGTCCTCTATCGGCTACACGACCAACACGTCCATTTATGGCGGCTTGCTGATTGACGGCTGCGGCGTGAACCTAGGCCCTGAGGGCGCCTGGTCATTCAACAATCTTCTGACAGAAAGTGGCTACATTCCCGCGATTCGCGCCAACACCGGATCTTATGGAGTGGCTTTCGGCGCCACTTCCCTCAGCTACGCGGACATTCTCGGCGGTTACTCGACTCCCGCTGTGGACCTGACCAACGCTCCGGGCAGCACTGTCACCATCAATTATCCCTCTTGCGCGACCGCGTATCAGCCTCTTTTTGAGGTTGGCACCAGCGGAGACTATCCCGGCCTGCAAGTGGCGGGTGCGCCCTGCGCGTATCTTGGCGCAAACAACGGTCAGGTGAGCTACCCCGGTTGGTCGCTTAGTGACCAACTGGCTTGGAACACGCGCCTGCAGAAGACGTCGCACATCGCCTATCAGATGGGCATTCCCGCGGCGCCGCAAAGTTGTGTCGTAAGCTCGGGCGGTTCCACATGGGTGGGCACGCATGTTTACCAGTTCACGGCGGTTGACCCAGACGGGAATGAAACGACGGTGGGGCCGTCTATCTCTGCCACGACGACGACGGGCAATCAGACCGTTACCTGCACCGCGCCATCCTCCTTCCCTCCTGGCGCGGTGGGTTTGGACCTCTACCGCGACAGCGGCCTGGTCAACCCGAATGGCGCAAGCTGCAGCATTCCGCAAGTCAGCGTGCCCGGCGGCACGGTTGTGGACAACTATTCGTATGAGTGCAGTTCCAACACACCCTACCAGAATCAGGCGGGGTCTTCGCTGCTTTCCTCCGGCGGTCTATCCACCTACAAACTCCATCTGGGCAGTGAAGCCCTCACGGCTTCTCCTCGTGGCGAGCAAAACATCTTCCTTTCCGGTGCGCTGACTGCGACGTGGACAGGCTCGACGTGGACGCCGGACAAAGCACTGACGGTGACCCGCGTGCAGGTGCAGGCGAAGACGGCGCCCGCCGGATGCACGACCAACGCGGTGGTGCGTCTCACGGATGGCATTACCCCCATCAACATCACCATCTCCGCTTCGGCCAACGATTCCGGCGTGATCGCGCAGAACTACGCGGCCGGGACGCCGTTGACGTTGAGTGTGCAGACGGCTGCGGCGGGTTGCACAACGTCTCCCGCGGACGCGAATGTGACCATCCAGTATCGCATGCAGTAGAAACCCGCTTCCCGGAACGCCAAACGCGGGATTACCCTCCCCGGGCTTCGGAATTCACAAAGACATTTTGAGGAAAACATGAACACGCAGAACGATGTCGTTGCGTTGGTGAATATCTCCACGCAAAAGTGGCCGCCACGCCACCGCACCTATTTTGGCTCGCTGGAGATCCGCACCCCGGAACCCGGCGAGGCTTTCGCGGTCACGCCCATCCATGCCTGCAAAGGCATCATGGATCTGGGCGACAAGCGCACCATGGAATTCCCCATCACCGCGCGGGAGATCGCCGATGACCTGGTCCGTGAGATCAATGGCGATTCCGGCGAGGGAAGCTTTCACGGCGTGTTTGTGGCGGCAGGAGCGGTGCCCACGGAAGCGGAGTTGGCGGAGGCGCACAGGAAGCTGGATGCGTTTCACCGGCGATTGGTGGAGGCGGCCGACCTCGAGTGGGAGCGTTCGCACAATCCCATGTTCATTACGGACTTGGAAAGGCGCGCGGCACGCGAATTGAAGCTGGATAAGCCGTGGTTGTATGACCCCAAGCCCCAGGCGGAATGCCCCGCATGCGGCGAAAGGATCAAGGCGGGCGTGGCTGTGTGCCGCTCCTGCCGGGCAATCCTGAACCGGGAGAAGGCCGCGGAGTTTGGATTGGCGCCGACAGAAGCGGAGCGGCCCGTGGACTTCATGAAGCTGAGAGAAAAGGGAAGCGCGAAATAAAAAGGGCGGCGAAGATTCGCCGCCCCCAAAAATGCAACGTGCACTGGGCACGCCTGAGAAGCAGATTTAGCATAGCAGACGTAATACTGTTGTCAATGGGCGCGTTGAGGGACTGTGCGGAGAGTGGAAGACTCGAACTTCTGGGGCTGCAGAGCAACCCTCAACGCTTCTCAGGCGTACCCAGTACCCCCACTGGGAGCACTCTCCGAGGCACGCCCACGCAGCACATATATACCATACATATAAGTATAGAGACAAGAAATGTCCACACTGGGATCATTGGATGCACCGATTGAGGTTTTCGGCGGGCTTGTCACCGACATGTCTCCCGCCGATCTGCCGCATGGAGTTTCACCGGATTGCCAGGACGTTGTCTTCAGCAACGGCGGCGTGATGACACGACCCGGGCTCCAGGCGCTCTTTGGGCCGTTGGCGGGCAACCCGACGGTGAATTACGTGAAAACGTACACGACACCGAACGAAACGCTGCGAACGATGGCGCTTGATGGCGCGGGGAATTTGTATAAGGAGATCACAGAGGGAACGCTGACACAGATCGCCAGCGGCCTGGCGGCGAACTCGTACGCCAATTCGGCGACGTTGTTCGCCAGGGAATATCTGGCGATCAGCGACGGGATGACCGGGAATGACTTGCCGCGGCAATACGACGACACAAATTTCGATCGCGTGAGTCAAGGCGGACCAGGCGCTGGGCCAGCGGTGGTCGACGAAAACGTAATCGTGGCCATCGCGGCCAGCCCCAATGGTGCGACACAGCCCGCTGCGGTGACGATCGTAGCCAGCCCCAATGGGGCGACGCAAAACGGCTACCTGGTAACCATTACGACGAACGCCTCGCACGGATTGTCCGCCGGCCAAAGCGTCACGGTGGCGGGCGTCGGCGTGGCGGGTTACAACGGCACGTTTGCAGTGGTGTCTGTGCCGAGCTCGACGCAGTTTACTTACATTGCGGGCGCTGCGGGGCTGGCAAGCTCCGGCGGCGGCACGGCGGCTTCCGCAACGGTCACGATTCAAACGAGCGCGGCGCATGGCTTGTCCGTGGGGCAGCTTGTGACGATTGCCGGCATGGGTGTGAGCGGGTACAACGGCACATTTGCGATCGCAACAGTCCCCGACTCGATGCACTTCACGTATGGCGCCACCACCGGCGGCCTCGCAGCTTCGGGCGGCGGCACGGCGGCCGCGGCCGGGAATGTTGCCATGGGCGTGCACCAGGTGTGCGTCATGTTCCAGACGCGCCAGGGCTATTTGACGAAGCCGGGGCCGGCGACGAACTGGACGGCGAGCGGCGGCAAGCGTGCTGTGGTCACGAATATCCCGACGGGGCCGAGCAATATCATCGCGCGCATTTTGTGCTTCACGGGGGCTGGTGGCGCCAGCTTTTACTATGTGGGCGGCGGCGGAACGCTGTTCACCGGAAACATGGTCATCAGCGACAACACCACGACGTCGCTAGTAGTGGATTTCTCGGATCCGATTCTTCTCGCGGGGACAAACGTGGACGACATGTTCCGGCTCATAGAGCTTGGCGATTGCGCCGGGGTGATCGGCTATTCGGAACGCCTGTTCTGGTGGGGTGAACGGAACAAGATGGACAATTGGGTGAACCTGGGATTCGACGGCGGGTTCATGGGACCGTCTCTGCCGCACTACCCGCTGGGCTGGACGCCCGACGGCACATTTGCGCCCGGCGGCACCGATGAAGAGAATTTTGTGGTGTGGGGCGCGGCGTATTCGATCGTGGGGAACGGCTCCACGGCCACACGCGGTTTGATGACCCAGGGCGCGGTTCAGGATGCACTGGGGGCGCCACTCATCCAGGCGAATACGAGTTACACCGTGCGGGCGCGCTGTGCGTGCAACGCTTCGCTGACACATGGAACGCTGCACGTGCATCTCTACAGCGCCAGCGGGGGAATCAACACCACGGGCCTGCAACTGACCGCGGCACAACTCACAACGGGCTACATAGAATACAGCGCGCAACTGACAGCGCCGCTCACCGTGATTCCGGGCGATCTGGTGCTGCGCGTGTATGCGGACGGCACGCCCACCCAGAACGGCCAGTTCTACATCGATTGCATCGAGATTTTCCCGACCTTGCAGCCATTGAACGCTTCGCAAGTGCGGGCGAGCCGCGTGGAGGATCCGGAAAGCTACGACGGGCTCGACGGGATGCTGAGCGTGGCGGAGAACAACGGGCAGGCCATCAGGTCCGCATTCGAGTTGCGAGAGCGGCTGTATTTCGTGAAGGAACATTCGATGTATGTGACGCAGGACGACGGCACGAATGAGCCGGCGCTGTGGACGATATCGGAAGTTTCGCAGCGCGTGGGCACGCCCTCCGTGCGCGGCGTTGGCTTCGGCGAGGATTGGGCGGTGATCGCGCACCGCACCGGGCTGTACCTGTTTTCCGGCGGGGAGCCCGTGAAGATCTCCCAGGAAATTCAGCCCACCTGGAACAAGATCAATTGGCAGTATGCACAAACGCTGTGGGTGACGGTGGATACGAAGGAGCGGCGCATTTACGTGGGCGCGCCATTCGGAAGCGCCACTACGCCGAACCAGGTGCTGATGCTGGACTATCACGACCTTGATACGGTCAGCGCCCTGTCCTCGAGTCCGCCGGTAAACATCACCTACACGGGCAGAAAAGCGGCGACAGACAACGCGCGCAAATGGTCGCCATGGCTGATTGCGGCGAATTGCTGCGCCTTGATCGAGCGGCCCGACGGAACGGCGGTGGCGGCGTTCGGCAGCGGCAATCCCGGCGTAGGCGGGGGCGGATCGACGGGGAAGATTTATCAACTGAGCGACACGCAGTATTCCGATGATGGCGCGGCGATCGCGAGCTATTACACCACGCACTATTTCCCAGAGCGCATGGTGGAAAGCTCATTGGGGTTGGGCGCGCACCGGAAACTGTTCAGTTATCTGAGCATGTACGTGGAAGGCGCGGGGAACTTGGCGCTGACGAGCTACGTGGATTCCTCAGGCGCGGCGCAGGCGCAGCAGCCATTGCCGCTCAGTTCGCCCGGGCTGGAAGATTTGGAGTTGCCCATCAATGTGCTGGGGGAACGCGTGGCGTTTCAGGTCAGCACGAACCAAGCCGGCGCGTGGTTTAAACTGCAGCGTTTTACGCCCAGTCTGCGGACGGATCCGTGGGCCCCGGTGCGCGGCGTGAATTAGGCCCTCGCCCCAAATGGCGGACCTTGGGAGCTGAAGATACATGCTGACCGTTGCGCAACTGGCGCCGCTGAAGGACCGCGACCCGTATTTATACGAGACGCTGACGAAGATTGTGTCGGCGGTGAACGCCACGAGCCAGAACGCGGGCGTGGACCCGGCGACACCCTCCCCGGCGCCTGCGCCGATCGCTTCGCTTCAGGTGCAGGCAGCAAACGGGTGGTTTGACCTGTCCATTACAGATCCGGCGGCATCGCGGCCAGGGCTTTTCTACTTCGTCGAGTCGGATGTGACGCCGGCATTTTCCGCGCCACGCGTACATTTCCTCGGTGCGGCGCGAAACCTGTATCTGCAACTCGGGAATCAGACGTTGTATTGGCGCGCGTATTCGCAGTACATCGGCTCGCAGCCCTCTGCGCCGGTGAGCTTTGGGTCGCCGCCAATCGCCGTGGCGGGCGGAGGCGCCAGCGGGCCTGCTCCACTGTCCTCGAGCGGAAGCGGCACACTGCCGAACGGCTTGCTGCGCGGCGGAAACGGATTCGGCACGCCCACGGGCGCGCGCATTGTGAAGCAGACGATTCTCTGAGGCCTCGACAGCCCGCGATCGTTATCTTGGGAATTGAAATCCTTGAGCTTCTAAACCTTTTCGGATCCCGCCACGATCACGCTGATGTTGACGATTTAACAGTGGCTGAATAATCCCGGCGATTGTCATTCCGAATCCCGTTCGCTTTTTGAACGGGATGAGGAATCTGCTTTTTCTCTTGTCAATTGCGAAAAGCAGATCCCTCGCTCCGCTCGGGATGACAAAAGTGTTTCTACCTTGCCGAGATGCGGCTGAACAGTGCTCGACCTCTACGGGGATAGCCTTGCGCATACGGGAGTATGACGAGGGCGACTTGCAAGAGCTTCAGGCGATCCATGCCGCGCAAGGCTTCCCGTACGAATTTCCCGACCTCCAGAACCCGCTCTTCCTGACCAGGCTGGTGCTGGCGGGCGATGAATCGGATCCAGCCGAAGGGAAGGGAATTGCGGGCGCTGCCCTGCTCCGTCTGACGGCCGAGGCCTATCTGCTGCTCGATCCAAAACGCGGCACGCCGAAAGAGCGCTGGCAATGGCTGCTTGGCCTGCACGAAGCGACACGCCGCCAGGCCTGGGAGCGCGGCTTGGAAGACGTGCATGCCTGGCTGCCGCCGGAAATTGCGTCGAAGTTTGGCAGACGGCTCGCGCGGCTCGGCTGGATACGTGACGATGAGTGGATGCCGTACTGCAAAAGATTGAAGTAGAGATTAGCAAACGAGGGTTCGGAGGTTTTATGGGACGCGGGGCACAAGCACAAACACGGCAGATGACGGACCAGCAACTGGCGCAGACCAACGCGCTAAACCAGCAATTGCTGGGACAGCAGCAGTCGCTGGGAAACCAGGTGGGCACGCAATACCAGAACATTGTGAACAATCCGGGATATAGCGACGCGACCAAGGCTGCCATCACGGGTCAATCACAGGGCGCGCTGGCCAGCGCATTTGACTCGCTGCAGCAGTCGGCCATGAACCGCATGGCGCGGACAGGGAATTCCGCGGGATACGCGGACTTGACGGACGAATTGGCACGGGAAAAAGGCAGGCAGGAAGCCAGCACGGCGCAACAGAACCAGGTGAACTTCGCCAATACCGCGATGCAGCAGCAGATGTCGGCGCTGCAGGGGCTATCGGGCCTCTACGGCGTGGACACAAACCTGCTCGGGCGCACGCTGGGCATCCCGGCATCACTCCTTAATACACGCGCGAACGCCTCGCGGCCTAGCGGGTTTTTCTCTTCGCTGGGATCAAGTGTTGGCGGGACGCTCGGCGGACTGCCAAGTCTGTTCATGTAGTGCACAGCTTGCCGTACTTCGAGACTTGAGGTCGGCGCGCTCGACGACCTGTCACCAGGGCAGGATGACGAAAGCCCCGCCCTGACGCTGTAGTGAAACCCAGGGGGCCCCCACCATGTTTTCCATTTCCTCCGCAATTCTTCTGGCACTGGTCTCAATCGGCGCGCAATTCGTTGTGTTCCTGCGTTGGATTCACCGCCGCATGCGCGACGACGAAATCAATCGTGTGTTCTTGCGCGACTTGGCGCTGCGCCACCTCCCCTGCATTTACCGCGCACTTTACAGAATGGCGGAGCAGCAGGGCATTGCGCTGGATGAAATGCCCATCGTGAATTTCGTGGATCTGCAAAACGGCGGCCGGCGGCACTGATGCCTCTCGATGCCAAGCTCATGGAACTGGCGCGGCGCGCCGCCCAGGGAGAAGGGCTTGATCCGGCATTGGTGTGCGCGGTCGTCGAGCAAGAATCCAACTGGAACCCCTGGGCGATGCGCTACGAGCCCCTCTTTTTCGCCAAATATGTTGCCCCGCTTTACACCAACAACAAGGTGGGCGCCACGGAAGCCTATGCACGCGGCATCTCGTGGGGCCTGATGCAGGTTATGGGGCAATTGGCGCGCGAAAAGGGCTTGGCTTCCCTGTACCTTTCCACGCTGTGCGACCCGGCAGTAGGTTTGGCGGTGGGTTGCAAGATTTTGCGTCAAAAGTTGGACGCGGCAGGCGGCGACACGTCACGCGCGTTGCTCGCGTGGAACGGGGGAGGGAATCCGGATTACGCGGAGGAAGTGCTGGCGCGCGTGGCGCGCTACCGCTAAAGGCGCTTGTCCTCAGAAGAGATCGTCATGACATCAGGGAACTGGCTCAAAGGCGCGGCAATAGTGATTGCGCTGGTGGCCGCCGCAAGTGTGTATTTCGTCTGGCGCGGAAACCAACGCGCGCAGGCGCAACTCAAAGCCGAACTGCTGGCCACGCAAAAGGCGCTGACCGATGCCGATGCGCGACAGCAATCGCGCAATGCGCAACTCGCTCAGCTCCTGGCTCAGCTCAACCAGAAGAAAGCCACCGTCCACAATCCAGCGCAGATCGTGACTGCACTGCCGGACGTCCTGCCATTGCCCACACCTCTTGCCCTACCAGCGCAGGCACCCAACACAGCCCTTCCGACCACCCAGGGAGGCTCCAAGCAGCCAATCGAGACCCCAGCCCCCAAGGTGCAGTTGCCCTCCGAAGACCTGAAGCCGCTCTACGACTTTGCTGTGAACTGCCAGGAATGCCAGGCGCAACTCGCCGCAGCCCAGGCAAACCTTAAAGATGAACAGACCAAGACGCAGGCGCTGGGCAAGGAACGCGATACCGCCCTTCAGGCCGCGCGTGGCGGCTCGGTGCTGCGGCGCGTGGCGCGCGCGGCCAAATGGTTTGTGATAGGCGCAGCCGCGGGAGCGGTGGCCGCGAAGTTGGCGCGTTAGGGCGATCGCACGCTGGCGGTAATGAGCTCCACGAGTAAGGCGGAGCCACTATCTTCGACCAGGATTTAAATCCATTCTCAAAGAAAGGAGGACTCCATGCCCACACCGACAAACACCTTCACGGTGACCATCGCGGACGCGCATTCACACAGCGTAGCGAACTCCGGCATCGCCGCAAGCTCAAAGCTGGACGCCACGCTCTCAGCCATGCAAGCCGCCGTGAACGAACCGTCCGTCTACGCCGCGTTCGTCACTACCGATACGTGGACCATCACCGTGACGCAGCCATAAGTTCCGAACTGGCGCGCCCGTGTTCCTGATCCCGTGGCGGATAGCTCCGGGCAGCCTCTCACGGCGCGCCTTTTTGTCAGCGCCTTACGAGTTCACCCCATAGCCTCAGGAAACCCCTCCGCCCGTGCAGTACGCCCGGCTGGCGCACCCCCCGCGCCAGCCGGGGAAGTACCTCGAGAAAAGCCTGGATATACGCAGAAAAGATAGGAATAGAGAAAGAAAGAGCTTGACATCGTGTCCTATAACAGATATTATGTTAACTAGAAAATCGCTTTTCCTTCGCTGTTTATAAAGGTTTCCGCGTTTTCCACCCCCGCAAAACCCACCCGCAAAACAGCCCTTCCCCGCACCCACCGTTGCACCGAAACAGGGCAAATTTTCCGCTTGACACGATTGCGGTGAACGGCCTGAAGCTGCACTCGTAACCGAGATCAGCACACGGAGCGCACGCCATGCCGATTCGCATTAAGCCCGCCTCTTCCAGCCAACAGAAGTACATCAACAATACCGGCAATGCCGGCCAGAGCTACCAGGACGGCATCAACAACCCGAGGCGCGATTGGCTGGCCGCAACCACCGCCGCGGAAGGAACCTGGTCCAGTTCCGTGCAAGCCGCAATCACCAGCGGCAGCTTCGGGAAGTCGCTCACGCAAGACGCCGGCACGAAGCAGAAATCGAACGCCATCAATCTCGGCGTCGGCCGCTATCCCGTGGGGACCAAGAACGCCGCGCCCAACTGGGCGAAATTCACGCAGCCCGTTTTGGACGCGATGGCCAGCGTGCCCGACATGCCGCGTGGCCCGAAGATGAGCCAACAGAATTTTGACAAGCAGCGCGCGTACGCGGCCGCTGCTGCCTCTGCGAAGAAGAACAAGTAACGATTTACCCCCATGATGATACCGCGCCGGGGAGGCGACGCGGAAGAAATCCTCCCCACAAATCAGGGAGATACGAACATGCCGCCAGCAATCGACACCGTAACCGCTACCGTAACCGCCGCTGCCGTCGCCGGGTCCGCCGCCGCCGCAGTAGCCGGAGACTCTTTGATCGTCCGCTCGACCACCGGGCGGGTGCGCTTGCTGAACGCGTGGATCGACACCGACAGCCCCGGCTGGTTCCAGGTCACCTCTCCCAAGTTGCACGACAACACCCGCGGCATACGCTTTCGCACCCAGACCCACCAGCCTTTTCCACTTCTGCCGCTAGAAACCATGCAAGATTTGTACCCCGTGGACACGCTTGCTGCGATCATTTCCAGCGTCGCTGGTGCCGGAAAAATCGACAACCTGATGCTGATGCTTTACTACGACGACATCAGCGGCGTGGCGCAAACGTTGATTGACGTGCCGACTTTGGAGAAGCGCAGACTTGAAACGGTGACCGTCGAGTACGCTCCTGGCGCTCCGGCTTCCGGTTCGACGTACTCGGGACTCGCAGCGCTCAACGCGCAGAGCGATCTACTGAAGCGCGGCAGCTCGTATGCGCTTGTCGGCTACCAAGTCGCCGCGAACGTCACCGGCATCACCATCCGCGGCGCGGACTCCGGCAACCTGCGCATCCCGATGCCCGGATGCGCGCCCGCATGCGACATGAGCGCGTCATGGTTCTACGATCTCTCCGACCACACCGGTCTGTCGCTGATTCCGGTTTTCCAGGCCAACAACACGCCGGGCATTTTCATCGAGCAAGTCAGCAACGACCTGCTCGCCGCGATCACCGCCAGCCTGACCTTCGTGCGCCTCGGATAACCGGCGCTCTTCACAAAGGAGCGCGATGGCCACACCGCCGGGAGTAGCAACCACTACCGCAGGGAATCCGCCACCCTCGGAAATTCAGACCTCGCCAAACCTCGTCCAGTTCGATCCCAAGCTAGTCGTTCCCACACAGCCCATTTACCTGCAACGCAACGACATACTCGTCTTCACCGGGATAACAAACGACCTTGCAGCCACAATCCAGGTCAACTATCGCTACCTGACACCCGAGGGCGAAATCAAGGAAGGCCAATACATCTTCCAAGCTTCCAGCCCGAACATTTTCTTCTACTTCTCCATTTTTGAAGGTTGGCTGCTCTCTTTCACCATCCGGCAAACCGACAGCGTCATAGCCGGCACGTGGTCCTACGTACAAGTGTTCGTCGCACGCACTCCACCCGCGACTTTGCTCGGAGTCACGCAAGGGCTCCTCTGGGAAGGGTACGTACCCTACAACCTTTCAATCGGCTGGCCCGGAAGTCCCTCGAAGGAAGCGACAGACGGCGCCGGCGTGTTGCGCAGCATCACCGGGACAATGCCCGGAGTCGGAGCGGAAATCAGCGAAGTGGTCCCAAATCAGCGCCGCTGGATCTTGCTCGTGCTACGAGCTGCTCTGATGACCAGCGCCACAGTCGCAAACCGGCAAGTCGCAGTCTATCTCGACGATGGGACAAACACCTTTTACGCGACTCGCGCAGCCGCACTCCAAACCGCAATCGCCACGTGGTACTACTGTTTTGCACCAGGAATCCCATACTACTACGACACTATAAATAATGTCACAATACCCATTCCATCGCCCACAGTGCTGAGATCCGGCTTTCGCATCAAGACCAACACCAATGGCCTCCAGGCAGGCGACCAGTGGTACGCGCCAGAGTATCTAGTCCTGGAGTGGGGCCTCTGGGATGCCTAAGGAGAATTGCAAATGCCCGGCAGACTGAAGTGCAACTCGTGCGGCGGCACCTGGCCCGACCCAAAGGTCACGGGCCTCATCTACATGCACCAGTGCCCGCCGCAAATTGTACAGACACCGGAAGTCGCCGACGCCGTGACGCACGTGATCACCGTGCCCGCGGTTTTCCAGGCTACCCCGAACCCACGGAACGAACTTTTGCAGCCCAACACAGTCTTTACGCCGAACCCGCAGATTATTTCCGCCGGCTCGGGCGTCACAGTAGTCTGAGGTAGATTCCCATGGGACTCGCCAACCTCAACCTGCAAAGTTTAATCGGCGGGAGCGTCGCGGACGCTTTCGCCAAGGTTGTCGGCGTGTTCAAGGTTGACCCCACCGCGAAACTCAACGCGGAAACCGAACTCCAGAAGATCCAACTCGAGCTCCAGGGCAAGCTGCAAGACGCCATATCGAATGAGATCACGGCCTCGGCAGAGATCATCAAATCCGAAGCGCAAAGCCAGAGCTGGCTGCCCCGCAACGTGCGGCCCCTCCTACTGCTCCTCTGGGGTTTGCTCATCACGTTCAACTACCTACTACCACTGCTCGCGCATTTCGTCTCCGCGTTCCAAAGCATGCAACCCCTCGTGCTTCCCGACTGGCTCTATAAACTGACGGCCATCGGCTTCACAGGCTACGTCACCGCGCGCACCTGGGAAAAAGTGACGAACTCGGACCAATAGAGAGGAAATGAGCGAAACCGCCATCGTCGCCATCATCGTGGGCGCATTCGGAGCACTGGTGAGTGTCATACAAATCTTGGGGCTGTGGATTCTTAACGACATTCGTCATCGCGTGGAACGCCTCGAAAACCGCGTCATAAGGGGCAACAGCCTGTGAGCACCTGGCCCATCTCGCCACTCAGCGCAAGCGATCTGGATTTCGCAGTCGTGAACTACGACTTTACCGGGCTCACCGCCGACGCACTCGCGGATCTGCCAAACCTCGAAACCGCGATGGATGGACTGCTCGCCGATCTCGCCACGAGCATCGCAGACCAAACCGTGCTCATCGACTCGATGGCCGACGACCTGGACGACCTGGACACCATCCTAAGCGAAGTGGCAAACGAGGATCTCACGCAAATTCTTGCGGATCTCGCAGGAGTCGCCGCTGCCGGCGACGGCATGCTGGGCGATGTGACCACATCGGTCGGATAGGAGAAATATGCTGCCCTCGGAAGTGAACGGACTAAGAATCAAGGACGCCGTGGAATTCGATAAGCAAGGAAACGGCGTGCGTTACCAGCTCTACACCTTCTTCGTCGGCGACCACGGCCCCTTCACCGAGAAATTCTACGCCGGCGAGCAGGACACGCCGGCCGTGGAACGCCGCATCAACCTGCGCGTAGCGCAGCTCCGCGAACTCGGCGCGATCCCGCAGACATAATCGGCAAGGGAGGCAAAACCCCATGGGACTCCCAATCGGCTTCGGACCTCCCGACACAGGCGACCTACCGGACTATAACCCAGGCATGGACGTGGCGATCTGGGAAGAGCTTGTCAGCATCTGGGGCACCATCGTTCAGGTCGCCAACTTCTTCTGGAGCCTCATCACCACCATCGTCAGCGTCCTGGTATTCATTTTCCGCGCACTCCTGAAATTCCTGAAGCACATCTGGGAGAACTACGTCAAAGCAGCCATCGTCTGGATCTACAACCACGCGATAAAACAGGACAGTTGGCTGCAACGCCACATCCGCGCCGTCGTCAAGCGGCTGCAGAAAATAAAGGACTGGTACGACAAGCACATCCTGAAACAGCAGCTCCGAATGCTGCAATTCCTTCAGACGATTCGGCGCTTCCTCGGGATCCTGCGATTGTTTCACGTGAAGTGGGCGGCAGCTCTCGACCAGGACCTGGCCGACATCCAGAACCGCATCGAGCAGACCATCCGAATCACACGCGGAATTTTCAACGAGATCATCAACACCCTGGCCATGGTGCTCGACCCCACCCTGCTCATCAAAACCAACGTCCTTGGCGCTTCCCTGCTCTCGAACGTCGGCGCGGTAAAGAGGATTTTCGGCTATGGCGGTAACAGGATTTTCAGCGGCGATGAAGTGGCGACCATCGACAAGCAGCACTCACTCTACTTCACCTCGACAGTACAGACACACCAACAGGCACTGGTGACAAGCGGACCAACACAAGATGATCTGGACAACCGCAAAGCCGCGCGGCAAGCTCTCACAGATGAAATCAACGCGCCACTTCCCTTTTAGCGGCCGAACATGGAGTTAGCGACGTGACGTTTCAACAAGGCATCAGTCTCAGGACCGGGCGAAGCAGCAAGAGCAGTGGGAGCGGGCAGCTCACGACGAATAGCCTGCAACTGCGAAACCACCGCCCACATCGCGCGCTCAATTCCCTTGAGACGGTAATACGCACAAAACGCCAGCACAACCAAAGAGAAAGAAATCCCCATCACCAGCAGACCAGGAAGCATAAGGATGCCAAGTTCAGGAAGCATGCAAGACCTCCATTTTGCGGGGACAGGAGTATAGCACAATGAGCAACGGCGGGAATCCACTCGTAAATCAGCCGCCAACTACGGTAACCGTCTCGGACGTGACACAGCAGGAAGTCGATCCGCGCAAAAAGTCCGAACTGGAAGCCCTGGGACGAAAGGACGCTGGAGAATTTAACACTATGTGGGCCGCACGCGCAGCCCACATCACCGACGCTCCCGGGACAGTGGCAAGTATGCTTGTCGGGATACTCGACTCAATTTTGGCCGCCATGATGAAGGTGCTCACAGCAGCTCAGGGCGAGAAAAATTCCAGCTTTTACGATCTCGCCGCCGCCGTAGTCAAAGACCTGACCGGCACGGATGTGGACGCAGAGGCGCTCAAGCAATCCACTTTCGGCAGCGGCCGGCTCGCTGGCATGGAAGCACTCGGCGGCGACCTGTACAACCTACTCGAAGATGAATTCAAGCCAGCGTCCGGCGACCTCGAAGCAGGCGACACGGCACCCGCCGAAAAGTTTCTCGGGTTCCTGATGAACTTCGCCATTCGCCAAGGGAACGTCGAGACGATCCTTAGCCTCATCCCAGAAGAGTACCGTTTCCTGGACGGCATCCGAACGTATGGAGAGCTGATGGCCAAGAACCTTGGCCTTGGGAGAATGGCCCGCCGCGCCTTGCAACCCCTCATCCAAATTCTCGTTGCCGACCCGCTGATGTACAAGCTGCAAGAGGACTACCGGCCAAAGCGCATCGGGGCCATGCCGGCGATAAAGAAATACTTCCGTGACGCAACGTTCGAGCAGCAGATGCGCAAGGAACTCGCCCAGGAAGGCTACACGGACGCGCGGATCGACGATCTCATCACGGACTACCGGCCACTGCTATCGGAACGGCACCTCGTCGAATCCCTTTTCCGCTTTGGAAACGCAACGGTAAGCGTTGGAGCCACGACAACAGCCAGCATCACGGATCTGCTGGCCCAACGGGGTTACTCTGCGGCGGACATTGACCGCCTGATCCAGGTGTCGCGCCCGTTCCTCGACAAACAGGAAATCGCTACCCTTTTTACAAATGGAATCATGGACCACCAGACGGCCAGCACCTACATGGGCATGCTCGGCTACGACGACACCACCGCCGAGCTTGTGCTGCGTGCGCATTCACTGCAACACCAGCACGCGCGACAGCTCGGACTTGCGCAGTTAAAGAAAGCGTTCCACGACAACGTGATCGACCTGCTGGAACTCAAAGCACACCTAACCACGCAGGGCTACTCGGACGACGACATACAGATCATCACGCTCGACCTGGTGCAACCCGTGCATGGCAAGGTGCGCCAGCTCTCACTCGCGGAGATCAAAGCAGGGTTGAAAGCCGGCGTGCTCACACAGGGACAGGCGATGGAGCACCTAAAGACGCTGGGCTTTTCCGACGCGGATATAACTGTGCTAATGCAGATCTTCCCGGGCCCACCAGCACCCGCCACGGCAGGAACAACCGCCAGCACGCCAGCAACGCCACCCGCGGCAGGCTAGGCGCGCCCTTTGCCAGTCGCCCAGGGCGCTTCCCTTAGCCGGCCGGCCAAAGCCCTCCCTCGGCCACCTGATGCACTGGAAGTGAACCTTTTCACTTCCACCCCGCCTGCCTACCAGATCCCGCCCTCCTGCCTGCCAGGAAAACCCGGTAACGATTTTTCGACGAACTTCGCGCAACGCGACGATGGTCTCCCTCCCACTTCGGTTCGTAAATTGAATGAGCCACCGACCAGCGCGCGCCCGAGCGCGCGCGCTTGCAGCTTTGCGCCGGTTGGCGAGGATCTGTCCTTGAAAAAAGATCAATCGCTTAATCGAACGGTAGGGGCATCGCACCGGCAAGCCATCGGTTATACCGCAAGCCTGGACCGCGGACAAATCGAGTGACCGGACCACTCTTAACTCGCCGAACACGAAAGAAACTCAGCACACGGCAGCTCGCCATGTTACTGGGCGCAACGAACCAGAACCGTTCCAGATCCGCATTCGGCACCCAGTCTATCCACATCGTGTGAAACCAAACCACGAACTCCCGCGCGACGATCGTCGCCTGGCGTAGCAGCGCATTCTTCTCTTGAGTGTTCAGCTGGACATAAGGAGGATCAAGAATCACGACGTCGAAGGAATTTGCTGCAAACGGAGGGAGCCATGCGTCCCCAATAACATCAGGTCTAACAATTGGGTCCAGATCCAAACGAAGCCCGAAATCCGCCATGCCGCCGAACAAGTGAAGGACAGACTTCCCGCCAACCTCCCGGAGAATCACCGACCTAACTTTTTTGGGAAAGGACCAACCGTTGTGGGATTCCCGACTACAGTTGATCCAACCACAAAACTTCAACGCCCACCACCTTTGAGGGGAGAAAAATCAGTAGGGACAACCTCGACGGCAACTCCAGAGCTGCGCGCGACGGCCAGGGCGTCATTCCCGATGCGCGCGCACACCAGCAACGTCCCAGGATTCGGATCGAGCGGCAGGTCATCGGGAAAAAGCTTCTCGACTCCAAGGGACAAATGCACCAGCGGCGGTCCGCCGTTGACAATCCGGGCACGCCACAACACCACATAGCCGGCGAGCTGGCCGAAACTGGTCAGGCCCGGATTCTCTTCCACCTCGATCAAGGTGACGCGCTCGCCCTTCACCGCAACCACGTCCACGCGCTTCATGGAATTCGCAATCCACATGCGCCGCGAAGAGTCAGGGTAGGAAGGTCCGGGATCGACGCCATCTCCCAGGCGCACGTTGTATTCGTAGCGGTCAAAACGAGTGGAGTTGCCATAAAGCCAGTTCTTCCACACCAGGATTTCCCGGAGCTGCATTCCGGGGAACTTCAACCGATCCGCCTGAAAACGTATCGCCGGATTTGTCGCCGTGCTCAAACCTTCCCCCTCTCGACTACGCTACCAGCTTGCGAACCACTCCGATCTCGAACTCGGGCGAGTCGCTGAAATCCTCTTTCTTCGCCTTCTTAATCCCCACGCACTCGACCTTCCACAGATCACCCTTTTTCATCTGATAGCCTTTGAGGCGCAACGATTCGAGCGCGTTCTTAATTCCCGTGAGACTCGGCAACTCGACGACCTCAGTCTCTTCGCCATCGATAGTCACAGACGTATCGAGAGTCAACCTATACGCCGCGCCACCTACCTTCTGGTCTCGTTTCCCCTCAAGCACGCCCGAAACCGCAGTTCCCTGTTTCCAAAACTCCGCACCGAGCAACGGAACCGCGATCTCATCGCTACGCCCAACCCACGACTGCGCAACCGCTTGTGTCATCTCAACCACCTCCACGTGAAGGTATCAGGCAGCACCCTCGAAAAGCGCAGGCTGCCACGCTGATTTCTCCGGCATCGCGCCGGCGAACCCTATCCGCTTCTGTCCACTTGCCACAACGGGCGACGGCGTCAACTCCCACGGCGGACCATGCACCGCTAGGTACTCATCTATTTGCCGGTGGAAGGCGAAGGAAAACTGCCTCGGTCCACCATGACACATTTCCGTTTCCGACAACGCCGCACGTAAACCGATCCGTCGATAACCTTGATCACGCAGCCGCATGCAAACTTCTGGGTCAGGTTGACTGTCGTCTCCCGGCTCTCGCTGGAACTCTTCTGGCTGTGCGTCATAAAAACTCCCAAAGCACTGGATTCGCCGCACACCCTTGAAGGCGCGCATGAACTCATCAACCAGCAAATGGTCACCGGCAAACTCAGCGCATTTCGTGACGTACTTACACACCTCGCGCAGCGCCTTCACATTCAGGTGGTTGTACTTCCTCTTCCCGCGCCGGGTTACCGTGTAGGCACGCTGCAAGTGCAGATAACGCGCATCGCCGGTAATGCGTATCCATGCGGCTTTCAGCAGCGTCAGCCACCAACGCGGAAGCCTACGCGGCCCCTCAAACAACACGTGGATGTGCGGGTGCCAGGACTTCAATTCCAGATTGCGCGTACACTCTATAGAACGCACACCGCCGTAAATCCGGAGCGACTTGCCAGTTTCGTCCTCGACTTTCTGAAACACCCACGACTTCCACAGCTCCGCGAACTGCTCCGAGATTTCCGATATATCCCGCCGCGAGATGTCTTCCACGTTGGGCACCGTGAGCGTCAGAAACCAGTACGATCTTCCCGGCCGGTTGAGCATCGTGGAGAGCTTCTTAATCAGCGGGCGAGAGCGACGGTTCGCACACTCGGGGCAAAACATCGAATCACAGAAGCACGGAACTGCCTTCCGATCCCCATTCGGATGCACCCACACGTCAAACCACTCCCCGCACGTGGCCAGGGCTTTTGCCTGCTTTTCCCTTCCACACCTGTTAAGGGAATTCACTACCTGCCTGGTGAGCTTGTCCCGCTTCTCCCGGCGGTAAAAGTCTGCCCCTTCCGCCGATGACCCCATGAAAGCAACAGCTTTGCTAGATGTTCCTATCTTATGAACATACCGCGCTTCGCGCGCCCCCCTTCCGCCTTCGCCCCCCGCCGCAAAACCCGCGCGGGTGGCGGGCGGGAGTTTACCGGCTAAAGGCTGCAAGGGACTGACCATTCACACCTCCATAAATCTGTAGGTCGAGGACTCCTTACACGAGGGGCAGAGGACATGGAACACGTGCCGGCCGCTCTGGTTGCCGATGTACACGGCGGAAGTGCGCCAGGGCAACTGCTTCCCACAGCAGTGACACCGAAGAGGAGCCGGCGACGCAGCCTTTGAGCCGGGGAGTCGCTCTCCAGCGTTGCTCCCGCTTATGTCCACGCCGCCGGCCTCATCGTTCCCCGGGTTGGGAAGTTCATTGGAAAGCAAGGCTCATCGCTCCATTTACCAATTCGTTAGCGTGCACAACCACTTCACAGTCCGCAATCTGCCTACGATACCGCCACACCAGATACCAGAGATCCCCGGCCTGCTCCGAGTCGAGCCGCGTGCTCGGATCGAGCGCCATCAACCAGTAGAAGGATTCAGTGCGGCGCGCGTGCCAGCTCCACTTCGGCATCTTCACGTCGCGTAACGACCGGATCGCGCGTTTTTCCAGCTCCGTCACCAGGACCCTCTGTCACTTCTTAGCCAAGAACGGCGCATCCTTGGCGGAATGCTCCGCCCAGTTCTTCCAGTTCAACACTTCCTGCTCCGCGGAGATCGCGCGGGCGCGCCAATCCACGCCCCACCTCTTCATCATGCGGAGCATCTGGAAATGGTAAAACAGTACCGTTAACGCAACTCCACATAGCAGACCAACCCAAAACAGCAGCATGGCTCCTCCTTCACAAGACCGGCCACGAGGCGGGGAGATATGCGCCGTCTACACGGCTTGCCCTTCGCACGCTCCCCAGGACTCTGGACGACCCCCTCGTGGTTTCTCTTTGTGTGTTAATTAGAATTTTCATGCGTCCAACGCCTGAGACTGCACCTCTTCGTAATCGCGCTGCCGCAACGTCACCCCGACCTCTTGCGCCCAAGCGAGAAGCAGTTGCGCCTTGAGCTTCCGCTCTGCAGGGGCATCCCGTAGGAACGCGACCACGGCTTTCTTCGAGCCCGGGTGCATCAGCTCCTCGGGAATGATGAGTGTCGGCGACGGCATTACGATGTCGCCGGCGCGCCAGTTCCCTCCGTGGCCGGCGCAGCCGCCACCGGAGCCGGCGGATCGACCGCCACGCCAAAATCCAGACCGCAGAAGGGGCAATGCGCTGTCAAGATCAACCGCGCAACGCTCTCCACGCTGCCTGCTTTCTTCTCGCAACTCGGGCAAACTATGTCCATCGCTTCACCTCGCTCGACCGGCTCTGTGTCGGCCAACTAATTGAATACCTTCCCGCGCTTCGATGGCCCGCAGAATCCGGCCGCAGGCGTATTTCCCCGCCAAGGCTTGCTCCGCTTTGTGGAGATCCCGCTGCAACAATCCCTGGTCCTCTTCCCGCTCGAAGTCCGACTGCACATCGCGCACGAGCCGCACGAAATCTTCCGTAGTCATACACATCAGCCCCTTCCGAACCGACGTCTACGAAGAAGGCACACCAGCACGACTACGGCAATAGTACAGACGATTAATCCCAACCCGAGCGCGAGAGTCACGTCGCCACCTCCGCCGCGCTTTGCGGCATAGGTTTGGCCAGGCACGCCTCCAGGATCGACGCGTAGCCTGCCTCATTCGCCGGTCCGTTGTAGGCCACCACGATCTCGCCGAGATTGCGCACTCCGCGCGCGATAGCGCGATTCAGCACGCTGACCGCTCCACGCAGGCAAACGTCGGCGGCTACCTGGCCGTCCGTTTCCCACATGAGAGAGAGCGGGGAAACAGAAAGAGGGAAATGCGCGAACATCACCTGCCAAGGCCCAAACGAACAATGCGCCAAGCAGCCCCACTCCTTCGTCCGCTCGAAATCGAAGTAGCGCCCACCGTGGCAGTAACCCGGCTCGTGCTTAGGGCTGCAATTGAAACCAAAGGAAGACTCCACGCCGGCAATTCCCCAGAGCAACTGCACTTTGTCCAGCGGCGTACCTTCCCAATTCGCCGGGGTGAGCACATCCGGCGCGCGCTTACGGCAAAGAGCTGCGATGATTTCGGGAGCGACTTTCATTTCGGCACGTTCCGCAGGTAGTCATCGACCGCCATCACAACAAGCGACCGCATGTCCGAAGTAAGGCCGGACGTAAAACTGTGCGGGCACCACACATCCAAGGTCTGCTCGTCATCCAACAGCCGAACCACCATCACCACGTCTTTTGAATCCACTGGTAGCGCATACTCAAACCGGAACTCACTGGAAGGGATAAGCGACTTCACTCGTAGACCTCCATGCCGGCGGCGCGCAGAATCTTAAACACACCGCCGCGCTCCCAGTGATGCACTTTCAGGTCGACCATGTTGCCGGGATCGGAATCGCGGCCACACACGATACACCGCGGAGCTTGCGCCGCTGCCGGTGGAGCGGGCCTGTCACCGTTTCCGCTCGGCAGATACGCATTGACAGGGAGCAGCGAATTCTTCCACTGGTCCACGTAGCTCTTCGCCACCTTACTCGTAGCGCCACACCGAACGCACAAGTCGAGGAGAAATTTCCGATGCGCGTCGATCTTTGCGCGCAGCGGCTCATCGCATGCCTGCACGTCACAGCGAAGAGCCAGCGCCCACGTGTACGGGTTGACGCGCAGCAACTGCTGGGCGACCGACCAACACACCAAGCCATCGCGGTTGGCGTCAGCGATTTCCGAATCACACTGCACAAAGGAAACTCGCTCATCGACAAATTGCACCGTCTTCCCCACCATCGCCGCGAGCTGCTCCAAGTTAAGCGAGAATCTCTCCATCAACGCCAAATAGTAGCGGCCTTGCTCCGCCGCGGAAACTTCCTCGCGCCCGGTGTTCTCCGAAATCATCTGGCGCACTTCGGCGAAGTCGTCCATTTCCTCGACAATCGCCGGCACCTCGCGCAACGCGCAAACTTGCGCGGCCTTCAGCCGGCGGTGCCCGAAGACCACGCGGAAACGCTCACCAGTCACACGCAGTTTCAAAGGCACCGTGACGCCGTTTTTGCCGATGTCTTCCACCAACTCATCGAACAGGGCATCCCCAAACTGCTCGCGCATAGGGATCAGCGGGTCGTCGATCTGCTCGACCGGCACCTGGCGCACTTCGCTCATCACACTGGCCCCCTTCCAGGCAAAATCCGCGGCGCGTTCTTCATGTCATCGAGTAGGGACTGCTTGGCATTCTCGCGCACGATCATCCCCTTCGCGTACTCCAACATGCCCAACGCGACGAGACGATTCTTGGAGTGGCCGGAAACAGTGAAGGCACCCGAGAGAACGTTGTGCTTAATCACCAACTCGAACTCGGCAGTATCTTCCGGGATGTTTTCGTTTTCCATTCACGTTCTCAGAGCGGCATCCGCCTGCGGCATTTCAGTTTTGGCAATCGGAGCAACCACGGTGGCGCGCACAGCCCCGAGGTACACGTAAGGGCCATATTTGCGAAAGGTCACCTGGTCGCCGAGCTTGATTTTGAGCAGGGAACGTACTTCTTTTGACAACGTAACTACGTGGGAATGTCCCCACTTGCGGACGGGCTTCACAGCGAGGAGTTGAGGGGTATCCATCAGCGCCCCTCCGGTTGGTAGTCAACCCAGGCAGAGCACGAAGATTCCAGTTGTACGTGGAGAGACCGCGAAATGGGTTTTCTCTCCCACCCTGCGGCTTTAGCCTGCCTGGGTTGTGTCTCCATAGCCCAGTAGTCTAAAGCCGAGTCGCACAGTGAACCCTGGCGTCCTATAACACAGCAAGTGTTAACGAGCGGCGTGCGCGCCTTGAAGAACAGATATTATGTTAACTAGGAAGTGAGGCTCTCTTTCGCCCTGGCTCCAGCCATCTAACTAGGACCTTCTTGCCTTACTTCTTCTCCCCTGTAGCTACTTCTTCCGTGTCCCCGCTTTGCTTTTCGCGACCTCGTAATCAATGTATTGCTGTATCGTGTGCGGGTCTGCGCCGGTGATTCTGCGCCCGTTGACGAACATCGTAGGGGTGCTGCGCACCTCTAGCAACTGGCCGTTGGCGAGGCTCGCGTCGACTTCGGCGGTGGCTTGTGGGCTGGCCATGCAGGACTTGAAGGTAGCTGCGTTCAGCCCGGCACGCGCGGCAAAGTCTTGCATCTTGTCCCAGGCGGTTGAGGCTGAAATCAGGTCCTGGTTGTCGTAGATCAAGTCATACATTTTCCAGAAGGCCTTGGCGTTCTGCTGGTACGCGCAGCGCCCTGCCAGGGCGGCGGTACGCGCCCAGGGGTGGATGGCGTCGAGGGGAAAATCCTTGAAGATGAGTTTCACCTGGGGATAGTTGGGCAGGAGACCGCGCAGCACGTCGTGGAGATTGCGGCACATGGGGCATTCGAAGTCGGAGTACTCGACGAGCGTGATGGGGGCTTTGGGATCGCCAAGGACGGGGGCACTGGCAAGCTGCATCTTGGCAATATTTTCTGCCAGGGGGTCGGTGGTGAGGTCAGAGATTTCCCCCCGCAAGAGGTACCGCCCGTCCTTGGTTAGGTACATCTTTATCTTGTCCGAACCTTCCGCGGACTTCACCTCGATGGGCACCTCGAGGAGGCCGGACGTGCCAAGTTCCGTGGGCGTGGCCACGGTGACCTGAACCTCCGGGCCCAGGGCGAAATAATAGCGAAGAAAGGCCTCGACCTTCTGGGCTTGCGACGCGCCGGTGCCTGCCGCGGGTTGTTGCGCCATGGCGCCCGCCGCGGCGAGCAAGGAGAATACAAGTAGGGCGAGCTTGAGTGTGTTTTTCACGCGAGTCCTCTTTATATTTCCGTTCCTGTTCATGGAATGAAGCGCTGCGCAATGGGAAACGGCCGTCCAAACCCGAAGGCGCGCGAGGTGATTTTCAACCCCGGTGCGGCCTGCTTCCTCTTATATTCGTTGCGATCCACGCGCACCGCAATATCGCGAACGAGCTTTAGATCATAGCCAAATTCGGCCGCAATCTCCTCCGGCGTTTTCACTTCCTCAATATAAGCCTTCAGGATGACATCCAGCACATCGTAGGGCGGCAGGGAATCCGTGTCCTTCTGATTAGGCCGCAACTCGGCCGAGGGCGCCTTTTCTAGCGTCGAGCGGGGGATCACTTCCCTTTCGCGATTGATGTGCTGGGCCAGCGCATAGACCATCATCTTCGGCACGTCGGAAATCACGGCCAGCCCGCCGGCCATGTCGCCATAGAGTGTGCAGTAGCCCACCGCGATCTCCGATTTGTTTCCGGTGCTGAGAACCATGGAACCAAACTTATTGGAGAGCGCCATCAGGTAATTGCCACGGATGCGCGCTTGTATGTTTTCTTCAGTGGCATCCGGCGCACGGTTCCCAAACGCGGGGGCCAGGACCTGGTTGTAGGCGTCGAAAACGCTGGCGATGGGAATGGTCAGGAAATGTATGCCCAGATTCTGCGCCAGGGCCTTGGCGTCGGCCTTGCTCCCCTCGGAAGAGAATGGCCCGGGCATGGAGACGCCATGGACGTTGGAGCTGCCCAGGGCCTCCACGGCAAGGCAGGCGACCACCGCGGAATCCACGCCGCCACTCAACCCGACAATGGTCTTCGCGAAGCGGCATTTGCGGACGTAGTCGCGCGTGCCGGTCACCAGCGCCTGGTGGGCGTAGGCAATCTCCGTGGCGGGCTGCTCATGGAGGTCGCCCTTGCCCGTGACGGTATCGAACAGCACGATGTCTTCCTCAAATGCTTTGGCCTGCGCGGCCACTTCCCCGCTGGCCGTCAAGGCCATGCTGGCGCCATCGAAGATCAGCGAATCATCGCCGCCCACCTGGTTCACATAAATCACCGGGCGCTGGTGATGGATGGCGATGGAGCGCAGCATGTCCACGCGCAGGAAGCGTTTGTCAATCGTGTAAGGCGAAGCGGAGAGGTTGATGAGCACGCTGGCGCCCTGGGAGATGAGCTCGTTAACCGGATCGCGGGCGTACAGCGGCTTGCTCCAGAAATTTTTGTCGTTCCACACGTCTTCGCAGACGGTGATGCCGATCTGCTCGCGGCCTATGCCGTAAACGTACTCCTTTTCGCCAGGCTGGAAGTAGCGGGACTCGTCGAATACGTCGTAAGTGGGCAGAAGCATTTTGCTTTGCTCGAACACGACGCGCCCTTCGCAAATGAGTGCGGCTTTGTTGGCAATGGACTTCCCTGCCCTGTCGTGGTCCACGCGGCCCGCGTAGCCCACGATGGCCGGCAGCGGCATCTGCGCCGCGACTTCCTTCAGCGTGTCGAGATTGCGCTGGATGAAGGCAGGGCGCTCCAAAAGGTCCAGTGGAAGATAGCCGCAGATGCAGAGTTCCGAAAAGACCGCGAGTTCCGCGCCGCGCCGCTTGGCTTCCGCTGCAAGCGTAAGAATGCGTGAGGAATTGCCTTCAAAGTCGCCGACCGTGGGGTTGAATTGGGCGAGGGCTATTCTCATCCGCTTTAAACATTAGGATAAGTGGGGCGTGGCGAGAATGCAAATGGCAGGGAGTTGCAGGACAACGTCAGTTTCCGGTCACGGCGTTTATCGGCAGTTAGCCTGAATCGCAGACGCAAAGTTGCGACTTTCTGGACCTGCCCCGTCCTTTCAAGTATAGTCGCGGTAATGCCACGGCATGACACAATGCGGACGGATGACATCGCGCCACGCGTGGTGGAAGTTGAACCCAGGGCTAAGCGAATCAGATACCTGTCCCTAAGCGCAATCGGATTTGCCATCATTGTCTTTTCTTACTCGGCCGTGGCTGAACTGCTGAAGGCCATTCAACAGTTCCATGCGCCGAACAGTGGCAGTACCTGGGTATTCCACGCGTTTTTTGTCCTCATCTGGCTGGGTTTCTTAAGCTATTGCTTATTGGACTTCATAGCCAAAGTCCGCACAAGTAAACCTTCCTCCGGAGCGGCTAGACAATAGTTGCCGGCAGTTGGCGCCAATTAGCCTCACGAGCGCCGGGTCAATTCCTCATGAGCCTTACCGGACATCTGCCCAAGGGGTTTTGGAGTCCGATTCTACTTCTCCGATTGGGGTTGCCGGCTCAGACGGTCGACGCAACACTTGCTTGAAGTTTACTCGCAGGAGTTTGAAATCCCAGGGTCTTTCTTGGACGTTGATTCAAGCGCAGCGCGACCTGGTCGAGCTGCGCTTGAGA
>Ga0074044_10000255_pt1 | contig 52821 bp, 42 predicted proteins | sample BogForMeECP23OM1_FD_94443 | JGI IMG/M metagenome (GOLD analysis project Ga0074044, IMG submission 94443) | Bog forest soil microbial communities from Calvert Island, British Columbia, Canada - Bog Forest MetaG ECP23OM1 | ecosystem: Environmental > Terrestrial > Soil > Wetlands ...
AAGCGCGGCAATCCCAGCCAGAATCAGCGCGATCGGCGTGTAAAATGGCGCGCCCGGCCAGATTCGAACTGGCGACCCTCTGCTTAGAAGGCAGACGCTCTATCCAACTGAGCTACGGGCGCGCGGCTTATTCTGATTCTAAAACAGGTTCACCCTCTCAGAACACTCTTTTGGACCAAATGCGCTGCCGCAGAATGAGGGGGGATGAGCAGTGGCGTTGACGACGGAGGGCCCTGACGACGATAAGAAAGCCAGGACCGGGTGTGTCACGCCTTGTAAGAGAAAGGGATTGCTTGAACACATCAGGGTGAAGCCTGTTTTATGTCCCTGAGGAGGTTGCGGCGTGGATTCTTGGCACGCCAATCATGGTGAGCGTCTTCGTTCTACGCGGCCAGTTCCTTCAACAAGGCTTTGCCTTTGCGGAACCACGGCCGTTCGTACCTCTGCATGTATCGGGGGAGAGTCCGTTTCTTCGCGAGCAGCTTTTGCGCCCATTCGCGAGCTTCCTCGCGGTGGCCAGCAAGCTTCAGAAAATAGGCATAGTTATAGAGCGTTTCGGTCGTCGTAGAGAATTGCGCCACGTCGACATACAGTTGAGCTGCGCGTTCCAGTTGTCCGGTTTGCGCGTAAGCATCCGCCAGAAGTCCCGCAGCCCTGTAGTAGTCGAACTTTTGATCGCTGCCGACGACACGCTCAAGATCAGGAATCGCGGCAGCGAAATCCCCCATGCCCAGAGAAGCCTGCGCGCGGTAGTAGAAGGTGTAGACGGAATCGCTGCGCGCGGCGATTGCGCTCGTAAAAGCTTCGCGGGCTTTAGCAAATTGTTTCTGATCTTTATATAGCTCGCCGAGTTCTTCGTAGTTTGCGGCGGATGGATTGTCCAGTATTTGCGTCTCGACGATCTGTATGCGTGATCTCCGGCCGAACCCTTGAAACACGCCACGCAGCAGGCCGAGATCGGGCAGCACTTCCGCGACGATATACACGCCTGCGCCCAGAAATCCGCCAAAGAAAATAACGAAGAACCAATAATTCTCTGGCCGTCGCCGCACGAAGTGCACGATCGCGAGGATTTGCAAGATGAATCCCCAAGGATAGAAGAGGTGGCTTAAGCCAAACATGGACGACCGCCCTGTGGACAGCATCCCTGCCCCGCACCGAATGGTCAAACGGAACATGGCGCGAGTATGAGCAGAAGTAACTGTCCACTAGCGATACGCCGCTTTGCTATGATGAGCGGAATGAATCCCATCGAAACACTCGGGATCGCACTTGGCGCCGGATTTTCTTCGGGCCTGAATCTTTATGCAACGGTCGCGACCCTCGGGCTTCTGGAGCGATTTGGAGTCATTCACCTTCCGCCGTCGCTACACGCGCTTGCGCATCCCGCGGTTCTCGCGATTGCCGCGGTTCTTTACTTGGTGGAGTTCTTCGCTGACAAAATTCCCTACGTCGATACCGTTTGGGACATGATTCATACTTTCATTCGCCCGCCCGCGGCTGCGCTACTTGCGTATAGCGCAGCTGGCGCCGCACCTGCCGAGTGGCGCTGGGCTGCCGCGCTTCTCGCCGGTGGAGTCGCGCTGACTTCACATGGCACAAAGGCCAGCGCTCGGGCCGCGGTTAACACCACGCCGGAACCGCTGAGCAATTGGGCATTGAGTTTCGGAGAAGATGTATTAGCGGTTTGGCTGACGTGGATGGCTACGGCACATCCCCTGGCAACGAGTGTCATTGTCGTTGCACTCGTTGCGCTTTCGGTGTTCCTGCTCTTCCATCTCTTCCGGTTTGCACGTCGCGCCCTGCAGCGTTTGTTCGCTGTTTGATTCGGCGGCTATTTCAAATATGCCGCGAGCCAATCCAGAAACGTTTTGTACCAAAACCTGCTGTTTTGCGGCTTCAGAATCCAATGGCCTTCATCCGGGAAAACAACCAGCTTTGAAGGCACACCTTGGCGTTGCAGCGTATTGAAGAATTCCAGCGATTGGGTGTAGGGCACTCGATAATCCTGTTCGCCTGCAATCACCAGCGTCGGTGTTTTGAATTTTCCCAAGTCGGCCGCGTACGTCAGCGGCGCCCATTTGCGGTAGCTCTCTGGATTCGTCCACGGCATGCCTTGCATGTCGTGTTCTTCAAACCACAGCTCTTCCGTCGCGTACATCGAGTTCTTGTCGTAAATGCCGGCGTGGCTGATGATTGCTTTGAAGCGTCCAGTATGCGTTGCAATCCAATCTGCCATGTAACCGCCGAACGAGCCGCCCGCGGCCGCCATGCGCGACCCATCCGTATACGAGTATTTTTTCAGAACGAAATCCACGCCATTCATCACATCCACGTAGGCTTTGCCGCCCCAATCGTTGGTGATTTCGTCAGTAAACTTCTGACCGTAGCCCGTCGAGCCGCGGCGGTTGATCATCAGCGTCACGTATCCAGGCGCGGAAAACACTTGGGCGTTCCATCGATATCCCCACGCGTTCGACCACATCGTCTGAGGTCCGCCGTGCAGGAGCACCAGCAGCGGATACTTCTTCGAAGCGTCGAAATCCGGTGGCCGGATCAGCATGGCCTGAATTCGCGTTCCGCCAGCGCCTTCAAACCAGAATGTTTCTGGCTCGTTCATTTTCAAGGAACTAAGAAGTGTGTCGTTGTGATGAGTAAGCTGTCGGACGCCGCTTCCGTCGCTCGATGACGCAAAAATCTCGGCAGGCATCGTCAAGCTCGTGCGTTCAAACACGAGTGTCCTGCCATCGCTGCTCAGCGAAATTCCGAGATTGAAGTTGCTTGCAATCAGTTTCTTGGGAGCGTCTCCGGCGCGCGGGGCCATGGAGTAAATCGGCTGCAGCGTTTCGTCTTCCGCCGTGAAGTAAATCGTCGTGCTATCCGCGGACCACGTCAGTTCGTTCGCGCTGCGGTCGAAGCCTTCGGATAGATTTTCAATCTTGCCCGTCGCCCGGTCGTAGAGCATCACCCGCCAGCGGTCCGACTCATACTCCGGCGTCAACTGCGCGTGGTACGCAATGTACTTTCCATCCGGCGAATAGGCCGGCCCGCCATCAAATCCAGGCTGCGTAGTGATTCGCTTCGCTTCGCCGCCCGCGACCGGCACCACGAACAAGTCTCCGTTTGTGCTGATAGCCTCCACGGGATCGGTTACGGCTGTAAAACAGATCTCCTTCGAGTCTGGCGAAAAATTCAGATCGCTGGCGCCGCCGCGTTCATCCGGAGGAACGTCGTAATTCGCTCCCGGGATCAGGTCGCGCGGAGGAGCGCTGCCATCGGCCGGTACCACAAACAAATGGCCACGCTTGCCGTCGTTCCAGTGTGTCCAATGGCGGTAGAGCAGATGCTCCGCGACATGCGCCTTCACTTTGTTCTTTTCTTTGTCCGCGTCCCGCGCGCTATTGCAAGCGTCGTCTTTGCAGTCCGGGTACACGCCCGACGTGAATGCAATAGCCTTTCCATCCGGCGACCACTTCACGATGTCCGCGCCCGTCGAAAAATGCGTCAATGGTTTCGCTTCGCCGCCGTCCATCGAGAGCAGATACACTTGCGAATCCCCACTGCGCGACGATAAGAAGGCAATTTGCTTCCCGTCCGGCGACCACACCGGAGACGAATCATGCCCGCTCTGCGTAAGTTGCAGCGATGCACCGCCCGTTGTAGGAACAATCCAGATGTTGCTCACACCTCGGTTCGCATCGAGGTCCGGCGTCGACACCGTGTACACCACCCACTTTCCATCGGGCGATACTTGCGCTTCTCCCACGCGATGCATCTGGATCATGTCGGCAAAGGTGATCGCATGTTTTCCTGCTTCTTGCGGCATCACGCTGGATTGAACAGCCAAAAGCACCACGATGAACAAACTACGCCGTAGAATGGTGCGATTCATTGCATTCCCTCCCGATGGAGTACCCCGAGTTATATTTTCCCCGTTAGGAACTCCGGATGATGTCACGATTCGTGGACGATTCCAAGCGCGCGGCCTCGCGCCCAAAGCCAGTTCAACGCCGCCACAGTAAACGTGATGGACATCACGATAAGCTCGGTCCGATGCATTTGAGCCAAAAGCACCACTACGAACGCAAGTCCTAGCGCTGAAAAAAACAGCCCTGCCGGAAGGCGAAACGTGCTTCCCTTGGGATACTTGCTTCTCAAGACCGGCAGCGCGGCAACGATTGCTCCATACATAAAAAGACGCGAGATCGCGGAGAGAGACGCGTTCCACCGAAAGTTCCCGCCGATCGAGAACAGGATGAGCATCAACGCAAAAACTACAATCGACAAGTGCGGCGTGCGAAAGCGAGGATGAATGGCAGCGAAAAAAGAAGGGAAGTCGCCGCTTTCTCCCATGGCGAAGGTAACGCGTGGCGTGTGCAACATATTGGCGCTCAGGTAGCCGTAAACGGAAATCAAGGTTCCTACGGCGACGAGGGTCACTCCGACGGGTCCAAGAAAGTGACTGGCGGAGTCCACCGCCGGTTTTGTTGTGGCGCCGGGGTTTGCAAGCGTGTAAATCACGACGACTTGCACGCAAATGTAGAGCGACGTTGCCGTCACCATGGCGATCATAAGCGCGACCGGCGCATCCTTCCGTGGATCGCTGGCTTCGCCCGAGGCAAACAGCGCCGCCTCGAATCCCCCATATGCATAAACCATGAGCAGGATCGCCTGGAAGCAATTCGCCGCCGTTAATGGAACCGAGGCCGGAGTCACGCGCACGCTCGGATGCAGCGCGAGTGCCATGAAACCTCCAGCAATAAAAAGAGTCAGCAACAGAACCTTTGTGATTGTAAAGAAATTACTCAATGCCGTTCCGCCACTTACTCCCCGGTAATTCACAGCAGCTAAAAACCCAATGAGCACAGTGAGAATCGTTCCCCGTATCCAGCCTCGAGTCACTGCCGGGAAAAACGAACTAAGATAGGTGATAAACAGATTTGCCACTCCGGAGCATGCTGTGATCCGCGATAGCCAGGTCAGCCAGCCAATTTGAATTGCGGCGAATCGTCCAAAGGCGACTCTCGTGTACAGATAAGGTCCGCCGGCCTGCTGAAAATAGGAGGAGACCTCCGCCAAGCACGCGGCAATCACTGCTACACCGGCGAATGCGATCAGGTAGCCTACGGGACTCAGTTTTCCCAGATAGCCGGCGATAATGGATGGGAGCCCGAAAATACTCGCACCAATCATCGTATTCAACATCAATGCAGCGAGGCTCCAACGCCCGATGGTGCGTACGAGACCAACGGAGGATTGCGCCAAGCCTGTGGCCTGCGCGCTCAATCCTTCGCCGTGGCCACGGGAGACGCTTTCATCTTTACAATGTCTCCGAGCAGATCAGGCTTCCCGCTGATTCGCTCCAGATGTGGATAACGATCCCCGCCGTGATAGTCGACTCGGTACGTCTGAAAAAAATCTTCATTCTCGATGAGCAATTCGATCGGCTCGACTCCGTTCTTTGCCTGCCGGATCGCAGCGTGGAGATCGTCCGGGCTCCACCTCCGGCCATTCACCGCAATTAACTTCATCCCTGGCGCGATTCCCGCGTGTGCCGCAGCCGACCCGGTGATCACGTCGACCACTTCGTCGCCGTTCTCGCCTCCGGTGTCACGCACGATAAATCCAAGCGAAAACTGCACATCCGTCAAATGCATGGCGACTTCGCCTGCTTCGCGGCTTTCGTTTGACGTTTCGTTATACACCAGCTTCCAACCGCTATTTTCCAGGCCCCCCAGGGGCGCGCCAGGTCCATGCGAATTCACGCGCTGAGTGAAAAACGCCCGCCAATCGTAAGGAGTTATTTCTTGCATGGCCGCGACTACATCATCAAACGTGTACGGCACGATTTTCGGCCCGGTGTTTTCTCCGCCTTCGAATTTTCGGCAAAAATCATCCAAGGATTTTTTCCCTTTGGTCTCTTGGCGGATGATTGTGTCCGCCTCCAGCCAAATCAGCGTGCCCTCATCGTAATAATCGGTATCGCGCCGCCACGTACGATATTCTTCGGGCGATCCATACAGCAATTGCGCCGCAAGCGCCGTATCTTCAAGATCGCGCCACATTCGCCCTTTTCGCTGATCCAGATACGCCGCGACCCACGCGAGATCCTCGCGCAATCTCTCAGGCGTCCAGCTACCGATGCGCGCCGAGAGGATCGTCCCGTAGTACTGGGTCATTCCTTCGTAAACCCAGAGCAAACCGCCTTTCATCGGCTCTTGATAATTCGGAGTTGCCAGCCCCGCCGGCCGTCGATATTTCCCATTCCATGAATGCGTAAACTCGTGCGGCAGAAGATCCGTCATTGCATCCGAAATGTTTGGATCTTGAAACGTCCTCGCCGGCACTCGGTTGTCGCTCGATTCGTGATGCTCGACGCCGTCCGTTTCCACGTTATCGCTTTCCGTCAGCAAGAAATCGTAATGCCGGTAATGCCTGGCTCCGAAGATCGCTCCTGTTTCCGCCACCAACTGCCGCCATTCCTGAACCGTCTCCGGCGCGAGCTCCAGCCCGGCCTCGCTTTCAGCAGCAATGTGAATATGGTGTTCAGGTTTCTGTCCCGGAGACAAGTCGATCACGCGCACGTGCGCGCCCGTCAACACGGGCGAATCCACCAGCGTCGTTAAACTTGCCGGTTGAAACTCGATCCCTGCGCCGCTCTCGTTTGCCACTGGCAGTGCGGTTCCATATTTCCATCCTGTCGGAATCTGCAGGCTGGCCGAGAAAGTCAGATCGTCGCTCTTCGCACCCTGCGGATAAAGGAGCACCGTGTACCAGTTCAAAATTGCCAGTTGCGCGGTCGCCGAAGGATTCTCCCGGCCTCCGCTCACACTCGAAGGTGAGACGTAATCGAGGGAAACTTCGAGTTCGCTCACCCCTGCGGGAATCTGACAGTGAAAAACAAACATGTCCTCGTCGTCGCGCCGCCATTCGATTTCTTTGCCACCAGCTCGAAAGAACAGACCGGTCAGATTGACAATCGGCCCAATGGGAGCATGCTCGCCCGGAATCCATTTTGGATATACCAGTGTAAGTGGCCCCGCTGTTACCGGGAAAAACAGTTTCGCGTGGAATATGTGTTTTGTGGCCTCGCGCAAATCAACGCTGAGCCGCACGGGCTTTCGTGCGTCCTGCGCCTGTGCGGGAAGAGCGAAACAAATGGAGGAGGCAATCGTCAGCAAGATCCAGTATGCAATGCGCGTGAGCATCGATGAGTTCTCCCCGGAACTTGCGCCAGCGTAGCACAATTGACGCACGAGCAAGCACGCTCAGAGGCTGATTGGCAGCCTGTTCGTGTGCCTTACGCGCTGCGCGATGGCTCGCGCGAGTCTGCTACAATCGCTCAGCGAGCCCGCATGTCAAACGATCCCGCTCTTTTTCCGCGCAATTTTCACCAGGCGATCCCAGTGGCCGTCCGTGGCGAAGGATGCTGGCTTTTTGCCGCGGATGGACGTAAATTTCTCGATGCAGCAGGCCAGGCCGCGGTCATCAACATCGGCCACGGCGTTTCCGAAATCGGCCGTGCGATGGCCGAGCAATCCTCGCGACTCGCGTTTGCGCACACTTCGCAATTTCACTCCCCGCCTGCAGAAAAACTCGCGGCTAGCCTCCTCTCGATGGCTCCGCCAAATTTTCGAAAAGGAGGCCGCGTTTACTTCACTTCCGGAGGTTCCGAGGCGACGGAAACGGCTATCAAGATCGTCCGCCAATATCATATTGAAAAAGGACAGCTTGCGCGTTACCGCATTCTTTCGCGCCGCCAGAGCTATCACGGCAGCACGCTTGGCGCGATGATCATTAGCGGAAACGTCGCTCGCCGGGCACCTTATGAGCCGTTACTCGCGGAGTGGGGGCATATCGCTCCCTGCTTTTGTTATCACTGCCCGTTTGAAAAAACATTCCCTCAATGTCATCTCGCGTGTGCCGATGATTTGGATACCTTTTTCATCGCGAACCAATCTGGCACTGCGGCTGCTTTCATTTTAGAGCCAGTCGTTGGCGCAACTCTCGGAGCAGTCGTGCCTCCGGAGGGCTATGTGGCGCGCATTGCTGAGATTTGCCGCAAACGCGACATTCTTCTGATTGCCGATGAAGTGATGACTGGCATGGGCCGCACCGGTAAACCATTTGCTGTGCAGCACTGGGGCGTTGAGCCGGACATTATTCTCACTGGGAAAGGAATTGCGAGTGGCTACGCTCCGCTCGGTGCCGTGCTTGTTGCGTCAAATGTCGTCGAAGCTTTTGAAAACGGCAGCGGAACCTTCCAACACGGCTTTACATACCAGGCCCATCCTGTCGCCACCGCCGCGGGCAACGCCGTCCTTGATTACCTCGAATCGCACAGTCTTTTCCCGCGCGTAGCTGCTGCCTCTCAAGCGCTGTGCACCGCTCTCGGTCCGCTTCTTTCGCATCCTCACGTCGGCGATATCCGCGGCCTTGGCTTGCTTGTAGGGATCGAATTTGTGCGTGACAGGTCGACGCGCGTGCCTTTCGATCGATCTCAAGCCATAGCCGACAAAATTCGATCGGCGGCGATGGACCAAGGCGTTCTGACGTATCCGACGCAAGGCTGTGTTGACGGCGCAAGCGGCGATCACATTCTTCTCGCGCCGCCTTTTATCATTACCGCCGAGGAATCGGCACTCATCGCGAATGCGCTCGCATCAGCCCTCGCGACCGTTTTTCCCAATTAACGTAGCGATGTTTTTCTCATTTCTGGCGTAGTCTGTTTTCTGTACTCCCAAGAGGAGCTAAATCGACAATGCGACGTCTCTCTTTCAAGATTGCACTCCTGCTCTGCGCTGGCCTCGTAAGCGGATCATCGGTTCCGGCTCAGGATAAGCAACCCGCTAAGCCTCGCGCACGCGATCTTGGGGTTCCATTTGACGGCACTCCTGGTCCGTTCAACGCTATCACCGATGTTTCGGGCGTCGGCGTGGGCCACACTACGCTTATCTCCGGCGAGGGAAAACTCCAAGTTGGCAAGGGTCCCATCCGCACGGGAGTTACGGCAATTCTTCCGCGCGGAAAGGACACGATGTCGAATCCTGTTTTCGCCGGTTGGTGGTCGCTCAATGGGAACGGCGAAATGACAGGTACGACTTGGGTCGAGGAATCCGGTTTCCTCGAAGGCCCAGTGATGATTACAAACACGCATAGCGTCGGCGTCGTTCGCGACGCCGTCATTCAATGGCGCGTCAATCATGGCCAGCCCGATCCCACCGGCTATTGGTGGTCGCTTCCTGTGGTAGCGGAAACCTGGGACGGCTGGCTGAACGACATCAATGGTTTTCACGTTAAGCCCGAAGACGCTTTTCACGCGATTGATTCTGCGCACGGCGGTCCAGTCGAGGAAGGCAACGTCGGTGGCGGCACGGGAATGATTTGCAACGAATTCAAAGGCGGAATCGGAACTTCTTCGCGCAAGTTCGAAGTCAAGGGCGCAAGTTACACCGTGGGCATTCTGGTCCAGTGCAATTACGGCGTGCGGCCCAATCTCCGCATCGCTGGTGTCCCCGTTGGAAAGGAAATTCCTGAAGATGCTGCCTACGGCTCCGCTTCTTTTGGCGAAGTGGACCGGGGTTCGATTATCGTCGTCGTCGCCACTGATGCGCCGCTCATTTCGCATCAACTGAAGCGCCTCGCGCGGCGCGTGTCTCTTGGCCTCGGTCGCAATGGCAGCATCTCCGGCAACGGTTCCGGCGATATTTTCATTGCATTCTCCACGGCAAACTCCGGGGTCGACGGTGCCAACCGCGTAGTCGACCTCAAAATGCTTCCCAACGATCTGCTCGAAGGCGTCTTCGCCTCGACCGTGCAGGCCACGGAAGAAGCCATCATCAATGCCATGGTCGCTGCTCAAACCATGATTGGCATCGAGAATCACAAGGTCATCGCGTTACCCCACGACCGCCTGCGGGAAGTCCTCAAAAAATACAATCGTCTCGCACAATGAAGGTGCACCTACATCTCTGGAGCGGCATCGGGCAAACAAAACCACCAGGGGCTGATCGTTGCTTTGGTTTAGTGAAGTGGATGTTTCTGGTTCCTTCCGTCATCCTTTCGTGCTGCTCTTGTTCTTCGCCCGCGCCCCCATCTCTCGCCATCACTCACGTCACGCTTATCGATGTTACCGGTGCCGCTCCCCAGACTGACATGACTGTTTTTCTTGCGGACGAGCAAATTGCTGCCATCGGCCCGTCAAATTCCGTCTTCATTCCGCAGAAGACAAACATTGTTGACGCGAGCGGCAAATTTCTCATTCCTGGCCTCGTCGACATGCACGTCCATCTAACTGGCGCGTCCGAACCCACCGGCAGCCGCGAATTCATTCTTCCCCTGCTTCTAGCGAACGGTATAACGACTGTCCGCGACATGGGCGGCGACCTCGAATCCCTTCTCAAATTGCGGCATGAAATCGAGCACGGGCAGTTGCAGGCCCCCCGAATTTTCTTTGCCGGTCCTTATCTCGATGGAAATCCGCCGTTTTTTCAGCCTTCACTGGTCGTCACTAATTCCGCGGAAGCCGCCGAAGATGTCCACTCTCTGATTTCGCGCGGCGCCGATTTCATCAAGGTGCAATCCAATCTCAGCCGCGACGCCTATTTTGCGATTGCGGACGTCTGCCGCCGCGAGCACATCACTTTCGTCGGACACGTTCCCGACCGCGTCACCGCCGCTGAAGCGTCCGACGCGGGGCAAAAAAGCATCGAGCATCTCACCGGCGTTCTGCGCGCGTGTTCGAAAGACGAGCCTTCCCTCATCCGCAAACAGTTCGCCGCCGCTCCCAAGAAGGCAACGGCTGGGCAATCCCTCAGCCGTGAACTTAGGTGGCAGAATGAACTGCTGGAAAGCTACTCGGACGAGCAAGCCGACTCGCTGATTGCAAAATTCCTCCGCAATCAAACCTGGCAGGTGCCCACTCTGATTCTTCTCCGGAATGATGCTTTTCCCACGCCCGAGACCGATCCTTCGCGCGACCCTCGTCGAAAATTCATCCCGCTGCAAGTCCTGGCGAATTGGCGGAAGGGTACGAAGGACCGTGACAAAGGTGCCACGCCACAGGAATTTTCTCTGCGTACCAAGCTTATGCAGGCTTCTCTCCGCATCGTGGGCAAAATGCAGGTGGCGGGCGTTCCCATGATGGCAGGCACGGATACTACGGCGCCGTTCGTTTTTCCTGGATCGAGCCTGCATGAAGAACTTGCGCTTTTAGTTCAAGCGGGACTCACTCCGATGCAAGCCTTGCAAGCCTCGACGAAATTGCCCGCCGAATTCTTAGGCAAGTTAAAAACGCAAGGCACCATTGAGCAAGGCAAGATTGCCGATCTGCTGCTTCTCGACGCCAATCCCCTCGAAGACATCCACAACACGCAGAAAATTCGCGCGGTAGTTCTCCGAGGCAAACTGCTGGACAGGAATTTTCTGGACGAACTTCTAGCTAAAGAAGAGAATTTCGCGAGGGCTCACTGATCTGCGAACACTGGAGTGCAGGAGCATCATTCCAGTGTTCTTTTCTTAAACTTGCTAAGACAAAACTCACTTTGTTCATTTTCACCAGCTTCTTAGAAAACTGGAACGGCGGTCTTTCTTGCCGGATTGAAAAAAGGCGGCGCCACTACTTTTGCGGAAACCGTGTGCCGCACCGCTTCGACGGTCATCTCGATGTTCAGCGCCGATCCCACCGATGACTTATCGCGGTTCACACACGCAAGCGCAATCATCTTCTTGAGCGTCGGCGACCAGGTCGTTGACGTAGCCTTTCCTACTTGCTTGCCGCCATGATAAACGGGCACGGCCACGCGCGATGCCACACTCTGGATCTGCGGCGCCATTCCCATTTTGTCGTACAGCGCCTCGACCTCGTTCCAATTGATCTCCAGCCCCACGAGCGCGCGCCTGGCGCCACCCTTCTTCTTTTCCCGCGCCAGCGCTTCGCGTCCGACGAAATTGTCTTTCTTCAAATCCACCAGCTTTCCAAGGCCAATCTCGGCCGGCGAGAACTTCTGCGATTCAATCATCGCCTTTTTGCTCGACGTATAGTCCACTTCGATCAAAATCAGTCCCGCTTCAATCCGGGCGATGTCCAGCGCAATCATTCCTGCTGGATGAATGTCGAACGCTTTCCCTTTCTTAATCAACTCATCCCACACTTTTCCGGCATTCTTCCAGGGCATCCAGATTTCAAACCCCAGATCCCCCGTATACCCGGTCCGCGAAATGTCCACCGGGACACCGGCGATTTGTCCGCGCGTCACACGAAAATATCTCAAGTTGGCGACGTCCGCATCCGTCACGGCATGCAGGAGTTTTCCCGAAGTCGGCCCTTGCAACGCCAGCGCCGCAACTTGTTCGGAAATGTCCTCGATTTTGACGTCCAGCGCCAGCGCGTTCTGCTGAAACCAGCGCAAACTTGGGTCCGCCGCGGTCCAGCGATACTCATTTTCGCCCAGCCGCGTGATTGTCCCGTCGTCAATCACTTTTCCTTCCGGATCGCACCAGCAGCAGTAAATCACCTGATCGATGGCAACTTTGTTGATGTCGCGAGAAATCACGCGGTTCACGAATCGCGTCGCGTCGTTGCCCGTGACGCGGTACTTGAAGAGGGGCGAAATGTCGATCAGAGCGGAAGAATTGCGGATCGCATTGTATTCATGCTCGTGGTGCATCTCGTACACGCTTACGGTGTAATAGCCCGACCATTCGCGGTAATTCAGGCTCTCGCACAGCGCGAGCGTTTTCTCATGAAATGCAGTTCCGACGGGCACAGTTTGCTCCTATGGATTCGCTAGCGATTATAGGGAAGGGAAGTCTTCGCCGCAAAGAATCTTAGCGGCTCGGGGCTCACTCGAGATAACGTATCAGGCATGGTTTCTATCCGATGGCTGGCTCTATTTTTTCTCTTCACCGCTGTCGCGCAGGCTCAGTCGTGGTCAGTGCAGACAAGCGGAATTGATAGCGATTTCAGGGGCATCAGTGCAGCTTATTCCCTCGATTCGAATGGCGCGCGCATTCCTGCGGTTTGGGTTTCCGGTTCCAATGGCGTCATTCTTCGATCGGTGGACTCGGGAAAGACCTGGAAACGGCTACATGTGCCAGATGGAGATACGCTTAATTTTCGCGGCGTCGCTGCATTCGATTCTAACGTTGCGTACATGGTCTCTGTCGGTTTAAGCGAGAAATCACGCATTTACAAAACGATCGACGGTGGCGAAACCTGGAAGCTGCAATATGCAGACAAACGCAAAGACTTTTTTCTCGACGCCATCGCTTGTCTTTCAAGAACGCATTGCTTCGCTCTCGGCGATCCCGTCGATGGAAAGTTTTTGATATTGGTCATGGAGGACGGCGAACATTGGAAAGAACTTCCCATCGACAACATGCCCGCGGCTCTGCCACAGGAAGGAGCGTTCGCAGCGAGCGGAAGCTGCCTTATCGTTCAGGGTGAAAGCATTTACTTCGGGACTGGTAGCCCGGCGGCCAGGGTGTTTCATTCTTCAGACTTGGGAAGCACATGGGCGGTAACAAACACGCCGATCGTAAGCGGCAAACCCACCTCTGGTATATTTTCGCTCTCCGCCGGGCCGGGAGCTCTTTTTGCTGTCGGCGGCGATTACAACGATTCGTCGCGCAGTGACCGCGTGGCTGCCTTCTCACGCGACCAAGGAAAGAGCTGGCAGCTCGCGACGCAGCAACCGGCGGGATTTCGCTCCGCCGTTGCCATCCTAAATAATGGGGCCATTATCGTCGTAGGCCCAACCGGAGAAGACATCAGTCACGATCGTGGCGCTCACTGGGAGGGCATCGGTTCTCTCAACCTGAATGCGATTGCCGCTCTTGATGAACAAAATGTCTGGGCGGCCGGTCCGAAAGGCACTGTCGCACGTTTGGTGCAACAAAAGTAGCTGCAACTTGTTCATCGGTTCTTAGCCTCATTCCAAGAATTTATTCTGATTCTCGAGCCACCGGCAAAGCATTCGAGGCGCGGCCTGCTTCTCTGGCTTGTAGGAAACGACCCGGATAGAATGAAGAACTGAAGCCCGAACGAAGGTGAGACGAAGATGTCAGGCAACGGCTCAGCGCAGGCAAGAGTTCTACGGCTCGACCCGAAGGACAACGTTATTGTCGCGCTGACCGATTTGCGCAAGGGCGAACTCGTAAGCTACTCGGGGAACGAATACGCCTTGTTGTCCGATGTTCCGGCTAAGCATAAGTTTGTGACGCAAGACGTCAGCGCCGGCGGCGACATAATAATGTACGGCGTGCTGGTGGGCACGGCAGTAGAGAGTCTTCGACGGGGAGATTTGCTTTCCACTCGCAACATCCGTCACGCGGCTGCGCCTTTCCAAGAAGCAGAGGGGGCTGCTCCTCGATGGGCCCCTCCGAATGTCTCGGCATGGGCGAACAAAACGTTTCTCGGATATCTCAGGGACGATGGTCAGGTAGGTTCACGGAACTACTGGCTGGTGCTTCCACTCGTCTTTTGCGAAAACCGAAATCTCGCGGTTTTGAAACAAGCGTTTGAGGAGGAATTGGGCTTTGCGGCGCCGCAAATTTACCGCAGTCAGGTTGCGGAGCTGGCGCGGCTTTACCGGGAAGGGAAGTCGGAAGAGTTGAAGAAGGCCGCGTTTGGGGAAATGCAGCGAGCGAATGCTTCTCCAAGAGTTTTCAAAAACCTGGACGGCATTAAGTTTCTGCTGCACGAAGCCGGATGCGGCGGGACGCACGAGGACGCAAGAAATTTGTGCGGGCTGCTGGCAGGATACATTCACCATCCGAATGTTGCCGGGGCAACGGTTTTGAGTCTGGGCTGCCAGCACGCGCAAGTTCCCATGCTGCTCGAAGAAATCAAACGCCGGGATCCAAATTTCAAGAAGCGCGTCTTGACTTATGAACAGCAGAAGCACTCCTCGGAAGCCACGATGCTGAGCAAAGCTATCCGCGAAACATTTCTCGGGATGGTGGAGGCAGACCAGATCACGCGACAGCCTGCTCCGCTATCAAAACTTACACTCGGTCTGCAATGCGGCGGGTCCGATGGTTTTTCCGGACTTTCGGCGAATCCTGCCATCGGCCACGTTTCCGACATAGTCACCGCGCTTGGGGGCATCGGTATCCTTTCCGAATTTCCGGAACTCTGCGGCGTCGAGCAGCAGCTGATCGATCGTTGTGTTCGTAGAGAAGTCGCAGACCGTTTTGCGAACCTCATGAGGGATTACGCGGCGCGCGCCAAAGCAGTGCGTGCCAGCTTCGAAATGAATCCTTCGCCGGGCAACATCCGGGACGGGTTGTTGACGGATGCGATGAAATCCGCGGGAGCAGCTAAGAAAGGCGGCACATCTCCCGTCACGGCGGCCGTAGACTATCCGGAATACTGCACCGAGCCGGGATTGAACCTGCAGTGTACGCCGGGGAGCGACGTGGAATCTGTCTCGGCGCAAGTCGGAGCCGGTGCAAATGTGATTCTGTTTACGACGGGCTTGGGCACGCCCACGGGCAATCCGATCGCCCCTGTACTGAAAATCTCTACCAATTCCAATCTTGCGCAGCGCATGTCTGACATCATTGATATCGACACAGGCGGCATCATCACCGGCGAGACTAACATCGAGCAAATGGGAGAAAAGATACTCGAGCGTGTGATTCAGGTCGCCAGCGGGGAAGCTCGCACAAAAGCTGAATTGCTCGGCCAGGACGATTTTATTCCCTGGAAGCGGGGAGTCTCTCTCTGAAAAAGGATAGCAGACAGCGATGAAGGCGCTTTTGCTTTCGGAATACAAGCATTTGGAAATGGTCGCACTTCCTGAGCCAACGCCGGGCAGCGGTGAAGTCCTCGTGAGCGTGGCCGCTTGCGGCATCTGCGGCAGCGACGTCCACGGTTACGACGGCTCCTCTGGCCGGCGCATTCCGCCAATAGTGATGGGGCACGAAGCTGCCGGAACAATTACCGCCGTGGGGGACGGAGTAAGCGGCTTCGCCAAAGGCGACAGAGTCACCTTCGACTCGACCATCTTTTGCGGCGCCTGCAACAACTGTCGTCGTGGAGATGTGAATCTGTGCGACAACCGCCAAGTCCTGGGAGTGTCCTGCGCCGAGTTTCGACGTCCCGGAGCTTTTGCGGAATATGTCGCCGTTCCTTCGCGCATCCTTTATCGCTTGCCTGAAAATCTTTCGTTTGCCGAAGCAGCGATGCTCGAAGCGGTATCGGTCGCGCTTCATGGCGTTTCCTTGGCGCAAATTTCCGCCGGCAGCACAGCTTTAGTTGTCGGAGCAGGAATGATCGGCTTGCTCACTCTGCAGGCGTTGCGCGCCGCGGGATGTTCGCGAGTTTTTGTCGCCGACGTAGATAAGACACGGCTCAAGCTCGCTCAAGAGGTTGGAGCGACCGCAGTGCTGTTTTCCGACGGAGATGTGGTCGAGCGGGTGATGCAATTGACTGGCGGCGCCGGCGTGGATGTAGCGATCGAAGCTGTCGGCAGAAACGAAACCGTTAACGCGAGCATCGAGAGTGTTCGGAAAGGAGGCACGGTCGTCTTGGTAGGCAATATTTCGCAGGAGGTGACGCTACCGCTGCAAAAAGTCGTCACCCGTCAAATCCGTCTGCAGGGATCGTGCGCGTCAGCCGGGGAATATCCAAGCGCCATCGAACATCTTGCAAGCGGCGCGATTCAGGTGAAGCCCTTCATCACAGCCATTGCTCCGCTCGAAGAAGGCCCCCGCTGGTTTGAGAGACTCTACGCGCGCGAGCCTAACTTGATGAAAGTGATTCTTACACCGGAGAAAGATTTGTGAGCGGCGGTCTGTTCGACCTTGAAGGGCGCGTTGCCATCGTCACAGGTACCAGTCGCGGACTCGGCCAGTATCTGGCGCGCGCTCTCGCGAAGGCCGGCGCGGATCTTGTGCTCACGAGTCGCAACGTCAATCGCCTTGCCCCATTCGAAGCGGAGATAAAATCGCTCGGCCGCCGCGCTCTTTCCCTGGAACTCGACGTCCGCAGCCGCGAGAGCATCGAGAAGATGGTTGCCGCAGCAGAAGACGCCTTTGGCCATCTGGATATTCTCGTAAACAATGCCGGTTGCAATGTCCGGAAGCCCGCGCTCGACGTCACCTGGGAGGAGTGGAATCTGATCCTCGAAACCAATCTTCGAGGAAGTTTTTTTGTCGCTCAAGCTGTTGCGCGTGGCATGATCACTCGCGGTTACGGGCGCATCATCAACATCGGCTCCGTCACCACGGTTGCCGGCTACGCGGGGCTTGCACCCTACGGAGCTAGCCGCGGCGGCATAAAGCAGTTGACGATGAGTCTGGCCGACGACTGGGGCAAATACGGCGTGACCGTGAATTGCCTTGCGCCGGGATGGTTTCGCACAGAGCAGAATAAGGTTCTGTATGAGAACAAGGAATGGGTCGAATATCTCTGCGATCGCATTCCGCTGAAGCGTCCGGGGCAGCCTCAGGATTTGGACGCTGCGGTGGTATTTCTTGGGGCGGAGTCCAGCCGGTACATTACCGGCCAAACGCTGCTTGTGGATGGCGGAATTTCAACGGGAGCAACGCGCGCGCTAGTAGATCTGCCGGCAGCCTCCGCGGACCGGCCTCGAGAATCCGAGTAGGAGCTAAAATCATGCAGAACGGTTTCCTCTCACATGTTGGACTGCGCCATTATGTGCGGACGGGGCTTCTGTTCTGTGCGCTATGCACCTCGCTGGACATCCTGTCGTTCTTGGTTGTGGCCGCTGCACCGCCTTCTGGGGATAGCAAATCGCTGCAGATCTATTTTGTCGATGTGGAAGGTGGCCAAGCCACGCTCTTCGTTACCCCTGAAGGGAAGTCTCTGCTCATCGACACGGGCTGGCCTGACTTCAACGGCCGCGACGCGGATCGCGTCGTCGCCGCTGCAAAACTTGCGAACATTGCAAAAATCGATTTTGTGCTTCTCACGCACTATCACGTGGATCATACGGGAGGCGTGCCGCAACTTGCGGCTAAGATTCCTATCGGAACTTACATTGATCACGGAGAAAATCGCGAACCGGAAGACGCGTATACGCAGCAGGCGTGGCAGGCCTATCAAGCGTTACTGGCAAGTGAGAATCGCAAACGCATCATCGCGAAACCGGGGGAAGATTTGCCCATCCCGGGAATCCAAGTGAGGGTGGTAAGCGCCGATGGCGCCCTGATCGAAAAGCCCTTGACCGGCGCTGGAGCTGCGAATGAAAACTGCAAAACTGCTGAGCAGCCAGCCGCGGATCACACAGAAAATGTCCGCTCTCTAGGTGTCCTCGTGACGTTCGGCAAGCTGCGAATTTTGGATTTGGGCGACCTAACCAAGGACAAGGAAAGGGAGCTGATGTGCCCTGTGAACAAAATCGGCGCGATCGATATCTACATCGTTTCGCATCACGGATGGTCTCAGAGCAATAGCGCTTTGTTCCTGAACGGTATCGCGCCGCGTGTGGCCATAATGGATAATGGCGCTGCAAAGGGCGGCTCCCCCTCTTCCTGGGATGCCATTGAGAAATCGCCCCGGCTCGAAGACCTCTGGCAACTTCACTTTTCAGAGGAGGGCGGCGCCGCGCACAACGTGGCGGACTCCTTCATCGCAAATAGCACGGGGCCGGACGCGGGCAACTATCTCAAACTGGCTGCTTTGTCGGATGGCAGCTTCGACGTTTACAACGCAAGAACGCAGGCGACGAAACACTACCCCGCCAAACTTAGCCATTGAATCCCTAGATCTCTCAAGATTCACGCAGGCTCAGGGACGGGCTCCATTCGTCCCAGTAGGAAAATATAAGCCGCGATGCTTATGAGAAGAATCGCGGTCGCCGCCACGAAGGCCCATACGTAGGAATGCGTCATCTGCACGACGTAGCCGGTAACGATCGGTGCGGCTATCGCCGCGAGCTGGTTGCTAAAATTCAAAATTCCGCCCACCGTTCCTACGCTCTCTTTCGGTGCAATCGATGAAGGGATCGACCAGCCTACCGGCGACGCTGCGGACAATCCGCCGATAGAGATGCTGATCCAGAAAACCGCCCCGGCGGCGCTCTCAGCGTACGCAGTGCCGAGGATGCCGAGCCCGAATCCTGTACCCGTGATTAGTACGGCCTGACGAACGCGAACGGCGTTCCATCCTCGTTTGATCAACGCATCGACGAGCCAACCTCCAACGATGAGATCCGTCAGTGTCGCAAACAGCCACGGCACGCTGGTGTACCAGAAGGAATGCAGCAAATCCACATGATGGACGGCCAAGAAATAGGATGGCAGCCAGGTCAAGAGCAGGTAGAACGTGTAGTTGTAGCCGAAAAATCCTAGCGCGAGGCCGCAAACTCTTCGCTGACGGAGCAGATACCAGAGCGGCGCTCCTTTCGCGGCTTTGGCCTGATCTTCAGGCTGCGCACCGCCTTTCGCGATGAATTGCCGCTCCGCATCCGACAGGCGCTTGTCTTCGCTCGGGTTTCGGTAGAACGCATAGAACAAAATGAAATAGAGAACGCTGATAAATCCCGTCGATGCGAAACTCCATCGCCAGCCAAAATGTAGAAGCAGGATGCCGAGCAGCGGCACTCCAATGGCGGAAGAAAGTTTCGCCATCGAGTCAAAGATTGCCGTCGCGAGGCTGCGCTCTTGTTTTGGAAACCAATAGCCGATGGCCTTTGAGTTCGCCGGAAACGTGGGCGCTTCGCCGATGCCCAGGAAAAGGCGAGCGGCGAGAAAGCCGCCGATCCCGGTGGAGACGGCCGCCCCAAAGGAAGCGATGGCCCAGAGAATCGTACTGTAGCGCCCCACTTTCTTTACGCCAAACCGGTCCAGTAACAAGCCGGACGGGAGCTGGAGCGCCGCGTACGTCCAATTGTAAGCGCTCGACAAGTAGCCGAACGTCACAGCGGAAATTCCGAAAGCGGTGTCGAGCGCATCCTTCGAGACGGAAAGGTTTACGCGATCAAAATAATTGACGAGGACTCCGAAGCCGAGCAGACACGCGATCGCCCACCTGCGACGGGGGATGTGTTCGGATTCAGGAAATGTTTGGTCAGGAGGAGGCATGAATATTTTTTCGCTAGCAGTTCCTCACGTGATTCGAGCCGGGAGTCTCTGGTTCGACGCGCAGAGTATCCCACAAGAACGGAGATACCGTGTTTCCTTTCATGATTTGAAGGAACAGGACAAGCTGCGGAGTTGTGTGAAAATACGGAATACGCGCGGGTTGTGCTTGCGCACTTGCCCCGTTTCTGCTGCTCGCAGTAGACTACGCCGTCTCCTATTCAGGATGATTTGGTAAAGAAGGATTTTAATCCTCGATTTCAACGGATAAACAAAATGAATTCACTTTCGACTCGACGCGATTTTCTTCGCACCACGGCTGCCGCCGGCGCTGGACTATTGCTCTCGCATCCGGCCCGCGCCGCGAAAAATAAGTCCGTCTTGCTGTTCACGAAATCGTCGGGTTTCGAACACGCCGTCATCAAAGTCGCGGACGGCAAACCCAGCATCGCCGAAACGGCCATCCGCGCCTTCGCGGCCCAGAACCATTTTGATCTCACCGCCTCGAAAGACGGCCGCATCTTTGACTCGAAGGAGTTCCATGATTACGCCGCCGTCATTTTCTTCACGACCGGCGATCTCACCCAGGAAGGCACGGACAAGAATCCACCCATGTCTCCGCAAGGCAAGCAGGCCTTTCTCGATGCCATTCAGCATGGCATGGGCTTCGTTGGCATTCATGCCGCCACTGACACGTTTCATACGCCACCCGACACGCCCGATCTCGCCAATCGCTACATCGCCCACGGCGAGCAATCCGATCCCTATATCCGCATGATCGGCGGTGAATTCATCATCCATGGCCAACAGAATGATCCCCGCCTGCAAACCGCCAACGTCATCATTAGCGATCCCAACTTCCCGGGCCTCGAAGGAGTTCATTCACCGGTCAGCTTGATGGAGGAGTGGTATTCGATGAAGGACTTTGCGCCCGATTTGCATGTGATCTGCACGCTGGATACTTCCACGATGAATGGCAACGCATACAAGCGCGCGCCGTATCCCGTGGTATGGGCGCGCATGCACGGGCGCGGAAAAGTGTTTTACAACGCCATCGGCGACCGCGCCGAGAATTGGCAAAATCCATTCCACCTGAATTTACTGGCAGGCGGAATTCGCTGGGCGATCGGCGACGCCAAGGCTTCCGTATCTCCCAACCTCAAAACCGCGGCGCCGGGTTACGCAGAGATCCCGCCGCCGTATCCGCCGCCCGCGAAATAACATCTTACGCGGTGGAAGCACTCAATCCCGGCCAGCCACGCCTGCAACCGGAATTGCCGACCTGGGCACGATGGAGTGCTCTACTTCGGCAGATGACTCCACGTATCGCGTAAGGTACAGGTCTATCGGCGTTACTTCGAATGGAATCTTTTCCCGAGGCGAAATTGGCGGCATCTGTTGCGTTTTCATTAGGCTCACGCCATCGTTCCACGGATTGATCTTAATCCTCGATCCCATCGGCAGCGCTCCATTCTGTTGCAAATTCGCGGGATCAAGAGCGGGCGCCAGCTGCAAGAGTTGAGAAGTGAAAAACACTTGATTTCCCAGCCTGGCACTGATCAGACTCTTCAGCGGTTTTCGTTGGGATTTTAGTTGCGCAAGAAAAAGTCCCACGTTGGTTAGTTTTCCGCCGTAGGGCGATTTCTTCAGCAATTCGATTGCTCTCTCGCTATTTCTCGTGGCTTCATCGGGCTTATCTATAAAGGAGACCTTCCTTAGCACTTGCGTCGGCTTCAATCGCAGGATGTCGCTGAAACCATACTGGTCTTGCGCAGGCTTGGGATCCATCGCGTCGGCTAATTCAAACGCCAAGAGTGTTGCCATAGTCTCTTCGTTCGGAACGACGTCAATCAATCCACGGCTCAACACAATCGTGTTGTGCACTGAGAACAATTCCAGATTGCTGGTCAGGAGCACCCTACAATGCAAATTCGATAGCTGGTTTTCAAGCCCGTTCGTCACAATCAGATTGTTTACTATCGTCTCCAGAACTTTGTCCACGTCTCCGGGGCGCGCGGCAATCCCAGCACTCTCCAGCAGTTCCATCACGTTGATTTCCCCTTCATGCCTCCATGCTCGCTGCTGTTCGAGCGGAGACTGATCGTGCTGATTCGTTTCGTCCTTTACTCCCGTTCCGCCCTCGACCAGAATTCGCCCTAGTTCCCCCTGCTGCTTTCGCGTCAAAACGCCATAGCCCCACAGATGCGTCCGCGCTTTGAATCTTGGCCCTCCGGTAGGCACAGGTTCACTTATTTCCTGGCTAAAGATATCGCTGGGAAGCCACTCATTCGGTTTGCAGTTGGTCCGCCACGAGTCAAAATGCACGTAAAACTCGTCTTCGAAATGCTTTACGGAGAATTTTATTTCCGGAGCATAAGTTCCATTCATCTTTACTATTGTAAGATCCTGATCCTCCACCCAGATTCGTCCCAGAAATCGCGCGCCCTTGGCCTTCGGCGTCCGTTGCACATCAAAAACAAAGCAACGTACTTCACCCAGGAATTCTCGCCTTACGTAAGAAAGTCTGTAGTTGTCCTGGTTGAATCCGCCCCAATCTAGAAAGACCATCTGCAAAAACCCCGATGGCTCGAAGGACCACATGAGCGAACCCTTAGTCGTCCGCTCTGTCATCGAATGTACTTTCATATCCTTCCCGCGAAAATCGGCCAATCCCAGGAAGTAGTAGTCGTTCTTCGGAACTGTGCCCATTAATGCATCCGGTTTCTCCACCTGGATATAGGTCTCGATCACAGGCGCGTAACTCGCGATGATCTCTTGCTCTTCACTTTCTCGCTTGAAGATGTGGTCGATAATTCCCTTCATTCCGTCTGGCGCCTGAGAAGTCTGAATCACCACCGCACTTTGATCGAGAATCCCGTCGTGCCACGATGCCATTCCCTTTTGCGCTTCCGTTTCAGCTTGCCGCTCCTGGGCAAGAGCGCAATTGCTCCCAGCCAATGAGCACACCACTATCAACCGCACCAGATGGATTGTGCGCATTTCGTCCTCCAAGAATGAATTCAAATTCACTCGCTTCGGTTTCCGGGCGAGCGTTGCTTGGAGGGAATGCAAGCCCAATACCACAGGGGACTCGAAAAACTTGTTAGATGGAATTCTTTCGCAAGTCTCTGAAAAATTTAATATTTGGACGTCTTTGCCCTCCATATGATCAGTCCATGGGGGCTAGCGACATTTGTGCCGAGTTCTATTTCGGGATTTCCAAAATGGGAAATCGGCACAATTTGGTCCAAAAAACCGCTTCATTCTCCAGCCCTTGTGTGGCGTCTCTGCTGCCAGTAAAATGTCCCGGCTTCCTGTCGCAACGCATTTCTCTTCAGTGCGCATCTTTAACGGGGTCATTCTGCATGGCGCAGCACTACGACGTTGTTGTCATCGGCGGCGGCCACAACGGCTTGGTGAACGCCGCCTACCTTGCCAAAGCAGGGAAGAAGGTGCTCGTCCTGGAACGTCGCGGTGTTCTCGGCGGTGCCGCCGTCACGGAAGAAGTTATCCCCGGCTTTCTCTTTTCTGAATGTTCTTACGTCGTCTCTCTTCTGCGCCCCGAAATCATTCGCGAACTGGACCTACCGCGCCACGGCCTCGAAATCCTTCCGCTCGATGGAACGTTCACTCCCATGCCCGATGGAAATCACCTCTGGCGAATGAACGATCACGCGCGCACGCAGCGCGAGATTCGCCACCACTCCCGCGTTGACGCCGAGGCCTACGACGAATTTTCCAAAATGATGACGCCGATGTGCCGCTTCGTGAAGCCGTTGCTGTCGATGATTCCGCCCGATCCCACGACTCTCAAGCCCGGCGATCTCAAGCAGCTTCACTTTCTCATGCAGCGCTTCCGCAGCCTTTCTTCCGATGAGCGCTACACCCTCGTCCAGCTCATGACCATGAGCGCCGCCGATTTCCTCGACCAATGGTTCGAGACGGACGTCTTGAAGGCCACTATGTCCGCCTCGGGCATCATCGGTACGTTTCTCGGCATTCGCTCGCCGGGTACCGCTTACGTTCTCCTCCACCACTACATGGGAGAAATTGACGGCGCGTTCCGCTCCTGGGGCTTTAGCCGCGGCGGCACCGGGGCCATCTCTAACGCGATTGCCGACGCCGCCCGCGAAGCCGGCGTTGAAATTCGCACGCAGGCGGGCGTCTCAAAAATTCTCGTCAAAAACGGTCGCACCTGCGGCGTTGCTCTTCAGAACGGCGATGAAATCTCAGCCAACGTAGTCTCTTCCAGCGTCGATCCACATCTCACCTTCGAAAAATTTCTCGATCCCGGCGAGCTGCCATCCGACTTTCTAGAAAGCGTCCGCCGCTACAAATACCGGGGTTCCTCCGGCAAAGTGAATCTCGCTCTGGATGCGCTCCCTGATTTCAAGTGCCTGCCCGGTCCCGGCGCGCATCTTCGCGGCGCGATCTCCATTTCTCCCAGCATCGAGTACATGGAGCGCGCCTACGACGATGCGAAGTACGGCAATTTTTCGCGCAAGCCTTATATAGATATCGTCATTCCCAGCCTGACCGATCCATCCGTCGCGCCCCCGGGCAAGCACGTAATGTCCTGTTTCGTTCAGTACGCGCCCTACAAGCTCGCCAAAGGCACCTGGGACGATCAGCGCGAAGCCTTCGGCGACGCGGTAGTCAACACCATCGCGGAGCACGCCCCCAACTTCAAGAAAATCATCACCGGCCGTCAAATTCTCACGCCGCTCGACCTCGAACGCGAGTTCGGTCTCACCCAAGGCAACATCTTTCAGGGGGAGCTTTCGCTCGAGCAGCTCTTTTTCCTTCGCCCCGTTCCGGGTTGGGCCTACTATCGCACGCCCATCGACAATCTTTATATGTGCGGCTCCGCGACACATCCGGGCGGCGGCATCATGGGGGCTCCCGGCCGCATCGCAAGCCAAGTGATCCTCAAGGATTGGAAGAGTTCGAAGGTTTCACGCGCTTCCGGGAGCAAAAACTAATCATGCCCATCGGACAGCGCGTAGCTCTCATCGGCGGCGGTCACAACGCTCTTATTACCGCGTTCTATCTCGCCAAGGGTGGGTTCAAGCCGCTCGTTCTCGAAAGCCGCGAAATGTTTGGCGGCGGCGCCGTCACGGAAGAATTTCATCCCGGTTTCCGCGCCTCCACTCTTTCCCACACCGTCGGCCCACTTCGCACTGACATTGCCCGCGATCTTGAGTTCCACAAACTCGATTGCGAGATTCTACGCCCCGATCCCCGCGTTTTTGCTCCAACGCCTGAGGGCAAGTCGCTTCTCTTCTATAATGACCACGCCAAAACCGCCGCCGAGATTGCCCACCACTCCGAAAAGGACGCCGCGAAGTACGCACAATTCGCGGAGACGCTCGATCATCTTTTCTCCGTTATTGGTGAACTCGTTTCTATCACCCCGCCTGCCATTGACACTCCCTCACCTGAGGATTTCTGGAATCTTTTCAAGGCCGGTCGCAGCGTCCGCGGCCTCGGCAAGCAGGGCATTTTCGATCTCCTTCGCTGGGGTCCCATGGCCGTCGCCGATTTCGTTTCTGAATTTTTCGAAACGGACCTGCTTCGTGCGGTCATTGCGGCGCGCGGCATTTTTGGCACCGCGCTCGGTCCCTGGTCCGCAGGCTCTACGGCCGTGCTTCTTCTCCGCGCCGCTGCGGACTCCCATCCGGTTGGCTCTGCCGCTTTCCCGCGCGGTGGACTTGGCTCGTTCACTCTCGCTCTTGCCGATGCCGCCCGCAAGGCGGGCGCGGAAATTCGCACCAATGCTGAAGTTCAACATATTCGCGCGAAGGACGGCGCCGTCACCGGTCTCGTCCTCGCAGATGGTGAAGAGATCGCCATCCAGGCCGTCGTCTCTGGCGTCGATCCAAAGCGCACTTTTTTCAAGCTCCTCGATCCCACTCAGCTCGACCCCACTTTCGCTCTGCGCATTCGCAATGTTCGCGCAGCTGGCACCGTCGCCAAAGTTCATCTCGCCCTCGGTGGTCTTCCCACTTTCTCCGCACTCGACTCCGCCGAAGGATTTCTCAACTCTCTCTCCGGTCGAATCCACATCGGCCCGGAGATTGATTATCTCGAACGCGCCTTTGATGCCTCCAAATATGGTGAATTCTCCGCATCGCCGTATCTCGATGTAACCATTCCCACGCTTCTCGATCCGTCACTCGCGCCGGAAGGCAAACACGTCCTCTCTGCCTATGTTCAATTTGCCCCGTTCAAACTTGCCGTTGCTTCCGCGGACGGCAAAACCATCGTCAAGTCTGAATCAAACTGGGACGCCCGCCGCAGGGAACTCGGCGACACCGTGGTCAAAACGCTCGCGCAATACGCTCCCGATCTCCCCGGCCTCATTGAACACATGCAAGTGATCACCCCGCACGATCTCGAAACGAGTTACGGTTTCACCGGCGGCCACATTTTCCACGGAGAACTCGCACTCGATCAGCTCTTCACCATGCGCCCCGTCCTCGATTGGGCCCGCTACAAAACGCCCATCCGCGGCCTCTTTCTCTGCGGCTCCGGCACGCACCCCGGCAACGGCCTCACTGGCGCCTCCGGCGCCAACGCCGCACGCGAAATCATCCACGCCCTCCGCTGATTTTTCCTCTCTTCTCTGTGTCCTCTGTGAACTCCGCGCCCTCTGTGTAAAATCCTTTTCCGTCCCCTCCTCACCCCTTGCCGATTCTCGCCATCCCCGCTATCTTTCCTTCGTCCCCATGGCTACCATCGACCGCGCGAAACTCCACTCTCTCCATCAGCGCGAAGAAAAGCGCTTCGTCGCCGATCACCCGCGTTCTGCCGAACTCTATCTCCGCGCTCAGGCCTCTCTCCTTGGCGGCGTTCCCATGAACTGGATGAACAAATGGGCCGGCGCCTTTCCCGTCTTCGTTAAATCCGCGAACGGCGCGCATTTCACCGACGTCGACGGCCACGATTACGTCGATTTTTGTCTCGGCGACACCGGCGCCATGACCGGCCACTCGCCTCCAATCGTCGCCGACACCGTTGCCCGCCGCGTCCGCGAAGGCATCACCCTCATGCTTCCCACTGAAGACGCGCTTTGGGTCGGTGAAGATCTCCAGCGCCGTTTCGGCTTGCCCTACTGGCAATTCGCGCTCACTGCTACCGATGCCAACCGTTTCTCCATTCGCATCGCCCGCGAAATCACGAAGCGCCCGAAAATCCTGGTCTTTCATTATTGCTATCACGGCACAGTAGACGAATCTTTCGCCACCCTTGAGAACGGAGTAGTCGGCCCACGCCGCGGCAACATCGGTCCTCCGGTGGACCCCGCCGAAACCACGCGCGTTGTCGAGTTCAACGATCTACAGGCCCTCGAAGACGCTCTCAAGCATCACGACGTCGCCTGCGTCCTCGCCGAACCCGCCATGACCAACGTCGGCATCATCCTCCCCGACGCTGGCTACTGGTTTGCCGCGCGCGAGCTCAGTCGGCGTTACGGCACGCTTCTCATTGCCGACGAAACGCACACCATCTGCTCCGGTCCCGGCGGCTGCACGCGCGATTGGAATCTGCACCCCGACATTCTCGTTTTCGGCAAAACCATCGGCAGCGGTATCCCGGGCGCCACTTACGGCGTAACGGAAGAAGTCGCCCAGCGCATCGCCGCCCGCCTGCACTTGGAAGACGTCGATGTTGGTGGGATCGGCGGCACGCTGGCAGGTAACGCGCTTTCCGTGGCCGCGATGCGCGCCACCCTCGAGCACATCCTCACGCCTGCGGCCTTCGCCCAAATGATCCCGCTTGCCAACCGCTTCGCCAATGCCGTTGCCGATCAAATCCGCGCCTGCGGCCTCCCCTGGAACGTCACGCGCCTTGGCGCTCGCACGGAGTACACGTTTGCGCCCCACGCGCCCCGCAACGGCGGCCAAGCCGCCGCAAGCGCCGATTTCGAACTCGAGCGCTTCCTTCATCTCTACACTCTAAACCGCGGCGTCCTCCTCACCCCCTTCCACAACATGGCCCTAATGTGTCCCGCCACCACCGAAGCGGACATTGACCTCCACACCCAGATCTTCGCCCAAGCCACCCGCGAACTTGCCTCGTAGGGGCACGGCATGTTTACCCTGAGCATCGAAGGGCCGTGCCCGTCTTCGATTTTCACTAGGCCCCGGCTGATGGCGCCCCCCAACACCGCGCCTTGTCGCGAAATCAGTGCTCGCAGTACAATCCCTTGTTTGCTTGTTCAGGAGGAGATCCCCCATGGCCACGGCCGAAGCAAAAATCCACGTTTCTGAATTCTCCAACGAACCATTCATCGATTTCTCGAAGCCCGAGAATCGCAAAGCCATGGAAGACGCGCTAAAAAAAGTCGCCTCCGAATTCGGCCGCGAATACCCTATGTACATTGGCGGCCAAAAGGTCATCACCGCCGAGAAGCGCACTTCGACCAATCCATCGCATCCATCGCAAGTCATCGGCATTTTTCAAACGGCGACTCCCGAGATGGCAGCGCAAGCCATCGAAGCCGCCGGCAAGGCATTTGAATCCTGGAAGCGCGTGCCAGCAGCGCAGCGCGTCGAATGCCTCTTCCGCGCCGCGAAGATTCTTCGCGAAAGAAAATTTGAGATGAACGCACTGATTTGCTACGAGGCGGGCAAAACCTGGCCCGAAGCCGACGCGGACACTGCCGAGACCATCGATTTTCTCGAGTTTTACGGACGAGAAATGCTTCGACTGGCAGGCCCGCAACAAGTTGTGCCCATGAAGGGCGAGAAAAACTATCTCGTTTACATCCCGCTTGGCGTGGGCGTAGTGATTCCGCCGTGGAATTTTCCGGCGGCCATTGCCGCAGGCATGACCATGGCTTCGCTCGTCACCGGAAACACCGTCGTCCTTAAGCCGGCGGGTGACACGCCCACCGTGGCCGCGAAATTTGTGGAGATCGCCTACGAAGCCGGCATTCCGAAGGACGCACTCAGCTTTTTGACAGGCCCCGGAGCCGAGATCGGTGACGTCCTCGTGCGACATCCCAAAACACGGTACATCGCCTTTACCGGCTCCAAAGAAGTAGGGCTGCGCATCAGCGAACTCGCTGGCAAAACCGTTCCTGGACAAATCTGGATCAAGCGCACCGTGCTCGAGATGGGCGGAAAAGATTCCATCATCGTCGACGAAGAAGGCGACGTGGACGCCGCTGTCGAAGGCGTGGCACAAGCCGCTTTTGGTTACCAGGGGCAGAAGTGCTCGGCGTGTTCGCGAGCTATCGTTTCCGAAAAAGTCTACGATTCGTTCGTTGAAAAGCTTGTCAACCGTACCAAAAAAATCGCCCTCGGCCCCAGCGAAGATCCCAACAATTACATGGGCCCGGTCGTAAGCAAGTCCGCCATGAACACGATTCTGAATTACATCGAAGTTGGCAAGAAGGAAGGGAAGCTGCTCCACGGTGGCGGCCGTGCGCCGGGCGACGGCTACTTCATCCAACCGACGATCATTGCCGACGTCGACCCCAAAGCCCGCATCTCGCAGGAAGAAATCTTTGGTCCGGTGCTGGCCGTAATCAAGGCGAAAGATTTCGATCAGGCTCTCGATATCGCCAACAACACCGAATTCGGTCTAACTGGCGGCGTTTACTCGAAGAATCCAGCGAAGCTCGAAAAGGCGCAGGAAACTTTCCACGTTGGCAACCTCTATCTAAACCGCAAATGTACTGGAGCCATGGTCGGCGCGCATCCCTTCGGCGGCTTCAACATGTCCGGAACCGATTCCAAAGCGGGCGGAAGAGACTACTTGCTGCTTTTCCTGCAGGCAAAAACTGTCGCCGAAAAAGTGGCCAACTAAGAACTGGACGAGCTCGCGGCCGCATTCCTGCGCCGCGACACCCATTTCAGTACGAGAAACAACGGGTAACTCAAGGCCAGCATCAACAGAGCGCGAGGCGCATTTTTCTTGTCCGTCAAAATCGAGCAGACAAGAAACACAACCGACGCGGCCAACGCAATTCCTGTCGTCCACGGATACCCCCACGCCCGGTACGGCCGCGGCATCTCCGGTTCTTTCCGGCGCAACACGAAGACCGACGCATACGTCAGCGTGTAATTCGCCACAAAGAAAAACGACAACATGGCGATTACCTGTTCGAACGAGCCCAGCACAAAAAGAACACCGGCAATCGTGCTCAGGAGTAGCGCAAGCGCCGGCGTTCCGCCCGCATTCACTTTCGCGAATGGCCGGAAAAACAAGCCGTCACAGCTCATCGCGTAAAGCGTCCGCGAACAGAAAAGCTGATTGGCGTTGAGGCAACTCAGCATTGAGATGATCATGATCGACCGGATAATGGGATCGCCGTATGGGCCGAAGATGCGCATCGCAACCGTGCCCAGGGAAAAATCATTTCCCGCGATTTCGTTCAGCGGAAGAACATAAAGCACGGCCAGATTTAAGAGCAGGTAAATCCCCATGATGGAAAAAACGCTGCCGAAAATCGCGCGGGGAATATCGCGGCCCGGGTTGCGAACTTCCTCTCCGAAATAGATCACCCCGTCCCAGCCGTCAATTGTGTAGAAGACAGCCTGCAATCCGAGCATGATGGCCACGGCGAGCGGCCAGCCGCCAGGCATCGAGGGGAGAACGCTGTTTGAAAGAGGAGCAGAGGCGCGCGCGTGGCCGCCGAGAGCAAAACAGGCTATAACCAGAATAATGAACGCGGCGGACTTGATCGCCGCGGTCATCAGTTGCGTGCTGCGGCCCCAGCGGATTCCGCGCCACTGCAAGATGCCGAAGCCCACGATGACCGTGACGGCAATCGTTTTTACGTTGCCCGCTAGCATGGGAAAAAGATCGCCGCTGTATTCGGCAATCACAATCCCCACTGCGGCCGCCGTGCCGCATGTCGAGAGCCAGTCGCTCCACCCAACGATGAATCCCGCGTATTCGCCAATCGCGCGGCGCGAAAAATTGTATTGCCCGCCGCTGCGCGGAATCGATGCGCCCAGCTCCGCCATCGAGGACGCGCCGAAAAGCGCATACATTCCTCCGATGATCCACACGCCTAGAAACAGCCACGCGTTTGGAAGAAGTTTGGCGATGTCGCCCGGCGTTCGAACGATGCCCGCGGAAATGGTATTGCCCACCGCCGCGGCGATGCCGAACCACATGCCAAGCACCTGCAGCAGCTTTCCGCGGCTGCGCGTTGACCCTGCCGCTACGGCGCCGGTGCTGGTGGAAGACTCGGCCGATGTGTTAGACAATGTGGAGTCTCAGGTGTGTATCGGAAACTCCGCCATCATAATGGCGACGCGGCAAAATGCAAGCTGGAAGTCGGCCTTTCGAAGAATGGCCGCGAAGGGGTTCGTTCCAATCGATCAGGGAGGCTGCGGACTTGGAAGTGAATCGCGCGCCGGCAATTGATACGGAGATGACCGCACGGCTCGATGCGAACGGTGATGCATCGCCTGCGGATGTGTCCGTCGTTATTCCTTGCTTGAACGAAGCGAACTCTATTTCGTTTTGTGTGGAAAAGGCCATGAAGTCTTTTCAGGCCGCCGGACTGCGCGGAGAAGTAATTGTTGCCGACAACGGCTCCACGGACGGCTCAATCGAAATTGCCGAGAAGCTCGGCGCTCGCGTGGTTCGCGTCGTGCAGCGTGGCTATGGTGCAGCGCTGCGTGCGGGAATTTCCGCAGCGCGCGGTGCCTTCATCATCATGGGCGACGCCGACGACAGCTACGACTTCAGCGAAGTGCCCCGCTTCGTCGAAAAGTGGCGGCAGGGTTACGACGTGGTGATGGGAAATCGCTTTCGCGGAGAAATCAAACCCGGCGCAATGCCCTGGCACCACAAATACGTCGGCAATCCTGTTCTCACCTCAGTCCTGAATCTTTTTTTTCACGCAGGGATCGGCGACAGTCACTGCGGCATGCGCGGTTTCACGCGCGCCGTTTACGACCGTATGGACTTGCGCAGCACGGGCATGGAATTTGCATCCGAGTTTGTCATCAAGGCCGCGCAACTCGACGCGCGCATCACGGAAATTCCCATAACCCTTTGGCCAGACAAGCGCGGTCGTCCGCCCCACCTGCGCAGCTTCCGGGATGGCTGGCGGCATCTGCGTTTCATGCTGCTGTATGCTCCGAACTGGCTTTTTCTGCTGCCTGGCGCGTCGCTGGTGTTTCTCGGCCTTTTTATTGTTTTCTGGCTACTGCCGGGACCGCGAAGTATTTCGCCGCACGTCGTTCTCGATATTCACACGATGATCTTCGGCGTGATTTTCACGCTTCTCGGCGTGCAAATTCTTTCGATCGGATCGTTTGCAAAAGTCTTTAGCTATTCCGAGCGTTTCGACCGCAACACTGTGTCGCTCAAGCGCGTGTTAAAACGCGTCACGCTCGAAACTGGACTGCTTCTCGGCGGCGCGCTTTTTCTCGCTGGATTTGCGGGATGTGCTTGGGTCACCTGGCAGTGGGCCGCCAGCGGCTTTGGTCCGCTCGCTCAGGTCCGCCAGGTTCTTTTCTGGTCGATGTGGCTATTTCTCGGCGTTCAAGTAATTTTCGCTTCTTTTTTTCTGAGTATGCTCGGCATCAGCCGCGGCACCTATATCGGTGACTACGACCTAAAATAAATGCCTTACACCGGGATCGACCATTTCATTGCAAGGCTCCGTTTCCGCGCCGCCTATCCCCATATACGTCCCGGCTCGCGCGTTTGCGATCTCGGTTGCGGTTTGGAGGCGGCTTTTTTGGATTACGCCTCCGACCGCATCGCCACGGGCGTTGGTGTCGATGATCAGGTTGCAGACGGCGTGCAAGGCCGCTGGCAGCGCGTGCGCGGCGATCTGCGTTCGCCGCTACCCCTGCCGGATGGCACCTTCGATCACGTCGTGATGCTCGCTGTTCTAGAACATCTCACCGAACCCGACAAGGTGCTACGCGAGGCCTTCCGCATCCTCCGACCCGGCAGTTCCTTGATTATGACGTGGCCATCGGCGATGGTCGATCCGATACTTCGTGTGTTGCACGGGTTGCACCTTGTGAGCGACGAGATGGAAAGCGACGAACACCAAAAGCGCATTCCCGTCGAAACGCTGGAACAAATGCTCCGTCGAATCGGCTTTCAGAAATTCATTCATCGCTACTTTGAATTTGGCCTCAACAATCTGATGGTGGCTTTCCGCTAGGATTGGCGGCTCTGTAAAGGGCCAGCAGAGAATTACTGATCTGGCGGCGGGGTGTACGGCTTGAGTTCGGTATTGTCGAGGTCAGGTTCGACAATCCAGATTTGGCGGTCCTTGAAGTACGCGAAAAGTCTGGCGTTTTGGTCAGCGTCCAGTTCGCGCGCCCAAATGACTTTGGAGCCGTCGATGTCGGCGCCGTTGTAAACCCATTCGTCGTGGATGTTGTGATCATCGGAATAGCGAACGACGATGAGGTGTTTTCCCGGCGTCGCCAGAAGCTGTTTGGTCACGGCAACGCGGCTCGGATCACCCGTGCAGGTCCACCATAGAGGATCGCAGGAGCGGCGCGCAATGCTAACGCATGTGCTTAGCACGAGCAGCAGAACGAGCGCGCGAGACAGCGCTACGCCTGCCGGGCGCGCTTTCCATTTCATGATGCGCAGATGGCGCACGGCTTGCGCCAACAAAGCGTAAATGATGCAAGTAACCGGTGCCGCGTAGTGCGGCGCGGACCAAATCACGGCAAAAACTCCAGCGAGGCACAGGAAAAGTGTGACGATTAGCAGCCGCATCCGGCGATCGCGGAATGCAAACGGCAGCGCGGGGAGCAGGAAAACCACGCCGGGCCAAAAAAATTCCACGCCCATTCTCGCCAGTTTTTCGGCCGTCACATCGCGCGCATCCTTCCACGTGGTGTGGTAGTCCTCTCGCTCCCAGCCGTTATAGAAATCCTCGAATTGCTGATTGTGGTAAGTAAGTTCGGGCTTGAGGTGCTCCCATAGAAACAGCGGCGTCGAATGATACGTGCGCGTGTTTAGAACATGCGGCATAAGAAGCGCGTTTCCTGTCAGCCGCCAGTCGTAATAACCGACGAATCCCAGAGACAGAACCAGGACGGCGAAGAGAGGCAAGAACACGATTCGAATCCGCGCTCCCGCTGAGGCGCGGGATTTTGTTTTTCCAACCAGCCACCAGAGCAACCACAATCCCGCTGGAACACAAAACAGAAACCCTTCGTAAGGCCTGCTGTTCGCAAGAATGGCAACCCCCAGCCCGAGCAGCAGGGCACTGCTTAAACTGGCCCGCCGCAAGATGCGCGCCAGGCCCCCCAGTACAAGCGCTCCTCCGGCGCCCGCCACGGCCCCACCCCAATAGCTGTTCATCCAATAACTCGCGATTCCCAAATTCAATCCAGCGAACACGCCGCCCAATAACGCCCATCGCCCCGGCATCCACGCTTGCAGCATCCAGAGGATCGCGGCACACATGGCGGCATCGCTCAGCAGCACGCCGATCCATGGATTGCCAAGCAACTGTCCGATGGCCATTACGAAACCCTGCGCCGGCGGATACATCGAGGAATAGGTCGGAAACCAATTCACGTGAAACGTTTCGAAGCTCATCCACATCGGGTGAGTCGGATTTGCCAGGCGGCCGTGCGCGAAAGTATCTGCCATCAGCAAGTAACTGAATTCGTCGTGAATTCCCGGTATAGGAACCGGCAAGAGGGGCAATACCGCCAGGCGGATGACCACGATGCCGAAAAACATCACACAAACAGCAAGCACTTTGCGCTTGGCGAAACGTGAGAGTGCCTGCTCTATTTTTTCAAACGCACTGCCGCCAATACTCGGTCTCCACAAGGCCAACAATCCGAGGAGAAGAGTAAACAGGAGCGCAATTTCCGCTGATGGCCAGAAGTGGGTATCCGATTGGCTTCCGAGTGGATTCATTTAACGAAAAAAGATTCCGATTTGGCTCGCTCTTGCAGCGCGAGCGTGTGGAAACGTTTCGTAATCATCGTGCAGGGATTCTAGCGTATTGAGGGGCGATCAGCGCTCGATTTCCATCTCGACGTTTTCCTCAGGCGCGGCTGGGTTTGTGCGATTGGCACGGGGCTCCGTGAAATCCGCAAGCTCAAGTCTCAGGTTTCCGGCGTTTGACGAAAACAGAAGGCCAGTTTCAAAATCCACGACGCCTGAGCGAATAAGCTTGTCAATTTCTCCATCAAAGTGCTGCATTCCTTCCGTGTCGCCGTCGCGCATGGCATCAAGTAAGGACTTGCCTTCGGTCTCTCCCTTTTCAATGTAATCGCGCGTGCGCATTGTAGACTTCAGAATTTCAATCGCCGCGATCCTGCCTTTTCCGTCTTTTCGAGGGAGAAGACGCTGAGAAACGATGCAACGGAATGCTTTTGAAAACCGATTGCGTATGGCTAGTTGATCAGCAAGAGGAAAAGCGCCCACGATTCGCTCGATGGTCTTTGCCGCATCGATGGTGTGCAAGGTGGACATTACAAGGTGCCCTGTCTCCGCCGCCTCCAAAGCGATTTCAATCGTTTCGCGGTCGCGCATCTCGCCAACCAGAATGACCTTGGGAGCCTGGCGGAGCGCGCCGCGCAACGCGAGAGCAAATGTTGGCGTGTCGCTGTGTAGTTCGCGCTGGTGAATAGTAGCTTTTTTATGTTTGTGGAGAAATTCGATCGGATCCTCGATTGTCAGGATGTGATAAGCCTTCTCCGTGTTCATCATGTCAATGATCGCGGCAAGGGTGGAAGATTTTCCCGATCCCGTTGGACCGGTTACCAGGACAATGCCGTTCTTCAGCTGCACGATCTCTTTCAACTGCGGCGGCAGGTGTAGCTCTTCAAATCCAGGAATCGCGTCGGGGATTACGCGCATAACGACTGCGATGCTCCCCCGCTGCCGAAAAATATTTACGCGAAACCTGCCCACGCCGGAAACGCCGTAGGACAGGTCCGCTGAGCCGTCTCGCTCCAGCTTCCCGATGGCGTGTTCGTTCTTGTCCATCAGATCTTCGGCGAGCCACTGGGTATCCTGCGGCGTCAAGCGCTCAAGGCCTTTGAACTTCAGCTCCACGAGCTGCCCGCTGATCTCAATTTGCGGGGCGCGACCCGGTGAAAAAATTAGGTCACTCACATGACCACGAGCCTTCAACATGGCGGCGATGAGCTGCGCCGTGTCAAATTTGCGTTGCGCGGAGGCCACTTGAGATGGTGCCACTTGCGCTGGTGCTACTTGAGTAGGAGTTCCCATAGATCCTTAACCAGGTCACCTGAGGGAAAGGGATAGGTCGAACGAGTAACGGCAATAGCGATTATAGCGAGAGGACCGTTTAACCCGCGACATGACTCTCGGTAGACGTGCCTAAGGGTAATTGGAAGAAATGAAAACAGTCCACGGCCCTGCGCCGTACGCCCGTCTGAACCGCGCGGCTCCCTGAACGAGCACGCAGCCACATCGTTCGCGAATGACACACTGGCGCCATTCTGGGTTAGGATGCTCGGCGCGATTAGATTGCCACGGACACTATTTGGAAGCCCTGTCGATAAAGCTGGCGATGTTTGTCTTGAGCTTCGCGAGATCCTCGTCGCGCAGATACATCATGTGGCCCGCATCGTAATACTGCAGGTGGATATTTTTCTGCAGCTTTTCCGGAAGACCCAGATGCTCCATCGTATATTCCGTGGCGTAGAACGGCGTGGCCAAATCGTACAATCCGTTTTCGACTTCGATTTGCAAATGCGGATTGGTGAGCATTGCCTGGATCAGATCGCCTTCGACATTCGGTGAACCGGGAAAGCCAAAATTGTCGCCGCTACGATGTTTCCAGTCCCAATTGTTGCCTGCTTCGTCGGAGCCGGTGTGGTAGACCTTGTCTTGGCCGAACTTCAGCTCTTCGCGAACGTAAGTGTTGAAGGCCGCCGTGAAAGGCCCGGTGATCGAAGTGTCTTGTGGATCGTATTCCGCGTATTCGCCGAGCAGATCGTAGCTGTAGCCTGAGAAGCGGGCATCGAGTCGGCCGGTGGTCAAGCCCCGGCTGCGCTGCAACTCCTTCATGAACTGCGGAAGGTTTACGCGGAGGTCGGCTTTGATCAGGTAGTCTTCGCTCAATCCGGTGTAGCGGGAAAGTTGCTTAGCCACCTCGGATTTTTCCGCGGCGCCCAGCTTCGCTCCTTTCACTAGAGCGTTCAGATATCCCGTTTGCGCAAAGTTTCGCGCTTCTTCAAGAAATCCGGCCAGATTCTCCGGGCGATCCTTCAACACTTTGTGATACCACGCCGTCGCCGCGTAGCTGGGCAGATAAAAAACGTAAGGCATGTCTTCGCCGGGATTGAACGAAATCGTTCCGAGGTCCAGCACCGAAGAGATGAGCACGATGCCATTGAAATCCATGCCATCATGCGATTGGAGATAGCTCGATAGCGCCGCTGAGCGGAATGTGCCGTAACTTTCGCCAATCAAAAACTTCGGCGAATTCCAGCGGTTGTTGCGGCTCACATACGTATTGATGAATTGCGCGAGCGACTTCACATCCTGGTCCACGCCCCAAAAATCCTTATCCTGCGCTTTGCCCACGGCGTGGCTGAAGCCGGTGCCCACCGGGTCGACGAAAACCAAATCCGTCTTATCGAGAAGGCAATTCGCGTTGTCTGTGAGCTTGTAAGGCGCGGGTGGCGTCGCGTCGGCGTTCACGGTCACGACGCGCTTCGGCGAAAAAGAACCCATGTGCAGCCACACGGATGAGGAGCCCGGGCCTCCGTTGTAGACGAAGGCAATCGGGCGCGTGCTCGGATCCTTCACGTCGCTGCGCGTATAGGCCGTCGAGTAGAGCAGCGCGATGGGCTCGTCCTTTTCGTTTTTCAGGAGAATCGTTGCTGCCGTCGCCTTGTAGGGAATCGTTTGCGAGCCGAGTTTGATCGAGTGCTCCGTGACGGAAGATTCTTCTTTCGGTGCAGGTGCTGCTGCAGCTGCTGCATCTGCGGGTTTGTCCGCGGGTTTTGCGTCTTTGTCCTGAGCTGGCACGCTTAAAGGCAACACAGCAAAAAATAAAACCGACGTCAGGAAAAACTTGCAGCACTTCGAAATGCGCATCGCGACATTCCCCCATCTGATTGAATTAGGCCACTCGGCGAAACGCAGAATTGTATCTCTTTTTTCTTCGGCCCCGCTCTACTTCTTCTCTTGCAGGCGAAACGTGAGGCCGGCAGTTTGCCTCTGTGGATTGAGAGAAAGCGCGCTCAAATCGTCCACGATCCAATCCGCTCCTGCGCTTAGAAGTTCTTCCTCCGCAGAAGTGGTGCGTAACCCGAGCACGCGCGCGCCAGCCGCTTTGCCCGAGCGAACGCCCGAAACTGCATCCTCAGCAACAAGACAGTCCGCCGGCGAAATTCCAAGAACCTCCGCGCCTTTTTGATACGGATCGGGGAAGGGTTTGCCCCGCGGGAGATCGCTCGCAGTGACCAGATGCTCCGGGACCGGTAATCCAGCCGCGCGCAAGCGCACCACGGCTAGTCGGCGACTTGCGGAGGTCACGACCGTCCAGCGCGCTTCCGGAATCGATTGCAAGAGCTCCAACGCTCCAGGGAGCGCCACCACATCCGCGATGTCCTCAATTTCGCCGCGTTCGACTTCACGGTTTTCGGCATCGTGATCGCCGTCTGGTAGCAACTCGCGAATCGTAGCGATGCTCGGCCGGCCGTGCGCTTTTCGCACGACTTCGTCTGGATCGAAGCCGTGATGGCGGGCCCATACTGTCCAAACCCGCGCAACCGCGGGCGTGGAATCCACAAGCACGCCATCCATGTCGAACAATACCGCGCCACATTGAATCAAGACCATTGTCTGAGTTATCCACCTCTCGCCAAAAATGCCGGCACGAAAGGCTCTTAGACTACTGGAGTCGAGGAAAACAGGGAAGGTTGGCTTCTACCGTGGCGCCCGGGGACCCGTTCGGTCCGGCGCGTCCACGCCGTCTGGCTTCTTGGGAAGCCCGCCAAACTTGACTTAGCCTAGTAACTTAGTCTAATGTGAATCTATGAAGCCTGTGAATACTCACGAAGCCAAGACCCAGTTTTCACGGCTCTTGCAGCGCGTGATAGCCGGCGAAGAAATCACTATTGCAAACCGTGGCGTTCCTGTGGCCCGGCTAGTCCCAGTGGCTTCGGCCGGTGGACGGCGAAAACTTGGATTGTTCGCGGGCCAAATGAGTATCTCGCAGGACTTTGACGCGCCCCTGCCGGAGGAACTGATCGCCGCATTCGAAGGAAACAGGAAGCGGCTGAAAAAGAAAGCATGATGTATCTGTTGGATACGAGCATCTTCTTATGGAGTCTGGGGGCCGAGCATAAGCTGAACCAAAAAGCTCGGGACTTGCTCTCCTCCAGCGCGGCCGAACTTTACCTTTCCTCAGCTAGTTCCTGGGAAATTTCTATTAAGTTCGCACTTGGATCGCTCGCTCTGCCAAAGCCGCCCTCCCAATTTGTTCCGAACGCAATCGGTTTGCTGGCCCTCCGCTCTCTGGACATCACCCATTTCCATTCCCTCGCGGCCGGCGAACTCCCACCTCATCACCGTGATCCCTTTGACCGCATGCTCATCGCCCAAGCTCGCATGGAAAATATGTTGCTCCTTACGGCGGACCGCACCTTCCTCAGGTACGAAGTGAAGATCATGTTTTGTGGGAAGTAAATGAGCTCAGAGTGGGTTGGGGTGGGAGACGGGGATTGAACCCGCGACATTCGGTGCCACAGACCGACGCTCTACCAGCTGAGCTACTCCCACCACCGTTCGATTTATCTAGTTTACGCTACTTTCGCGCGGCGGAAAAGCGCCTCAGAATTACCTCCGCCGGGCAAAGCCTCTCGGCCTAACTCCGAAGAATGTGCTTCCGCATATTGGCGCCGCTTTCCATGAACCTAAGCACCCCCGCCGAACATCCAATTTTCGTTGAAGGGATTGCAAGAAGCAGGTACAAACGCTTACAGTACGCTATGCAAAACTCACCCCAGGCCTGAGGACCCACTGTTCCGCATCTGTTCTCCGTGGCTGCTGGGAGCGGCCTTCCGGGAGTATTTGCTGCTGATGTAGCGCTTTGAACCTTTGCAGGCAGCCTGGCGAATTGGTCGTTGCTTTTCCTGCCGGGCGAGATTCGGCTTAAGTCTTTGCAGAGTTGGCTGAAACTTATGTGTGCAAGCGATGTCCCCTCTCCGGAGGGGAAGCAAAGCCAGTGGCGAAATTGAGTTTCACATGAAAATCCTCCATCCAGCGCGGCGAAGCAAAGCCAGGGAACGTAACGGCGACTTGAGCCGTGGCTTGCTGCTGCGGCTGGAGTTGCCGAGCGATCCCAGTTTGCTGTGTGCGGTACGCGGAGCCGTAGAACGCTTGACGGAATCGTTCGGGTTTTCCGCGCCGGATTGCCGTGCAGTCACGCGCGCTGTCGACGAAGCACTCACCAACATCATCCGGCACGCGTACAACGGACGGCCCGACCGGCCGATTGAAATGTTCTTTCGTTCCGTTCACCGGCACGCCAATGATAAGAAGTCTGAGGGGCTTGAGATATTGCTGTGTGATCGAGGGCCGTCCATCGAGCGGGCGCAGTTATGCATGCGTGCGCTCGAAGAGGTAAAGCCGGGCGGACTCGGACTGCATTTCATTCAACAGAGCATGGACGTCGTCGAATACAAGCGCGCGAAGGGGACCAACCGTCTCCGCTTGGTCAAGTACATTCGCGGCCCGAAGCAAGAAGTGAACTCGTAAGAGCTAGAAGGAGAATACACTGTGCAGATTTCCAGTCGGCAGCTCGATAAGACCACGATTTTCGATGTGTCGGGAGACATCGACCTGGCGAACTCACCCGCGGTTCGAAAAGCCCTTTTGAAAGAAGTGCGGGACAATCGCACCCCCCGCGTGGTCATGAACCTCAGCAAGGTGCGTTACATCGATAGCTCGGGCGTGGCTTCCCTGGTCGAAGGTCTGAAAGCGTCGCGTGACGTCGGCTCGCGCTTCATCTTGTTCGGCTTGAGCACCTCCGCGCGAGAAGTTTTGCAGCTTTCGCGCTTACTTAAGATTTTTGAAGTTTACGATAACGAAGAGCAGGCGCTGGCAGGCTAACAAGTTTATTTCAGGGTGGCGGATTTTCCCGAGTTTCATTGAATTGTGTAACAAGGAATTGATTCGGACAGAATAGCGATGCAATTCGTGTCACAAATCGGCGGCAGCGTAACGAATAGCCTCGCCTATGTCGGTTCACTCGCGTCACTCGGCGGCCGTGCGGCCTATTACGCCTTCGTGGGGCCATTCCAGGGAAAGCCGCTGCGTGTGCAGCGCGCCGTATCGCAGGCCATGGACGTGGGCGTTCGCGCTCTGCCGATTCTCTCGCTGATTACATTCTTTATAGGATTAATTCTCGCGCTTCAGGCTGCCTATGAGCTGCGCCGGTTTGGAGCGATGAACTATGTCGCCACGGCCGTTGCGATTTCGATGTCGCGCGAACTTGGCCCACTCATCACCGCCATCGTGGTGATAGGCCGTTCGGGCTCGGCTTTCGCTGCCGAGATCGGCACCATGAAAGTCACGGAAGAAATCGACGCCCTCGAAACGATGGCCATTAGCCCCATCCGCTTTTTGGTCACCCCTAAATTTTTAGCCATGATTCTCATGTTGCCCTGTCTCACGATTTGGGCCAACGCCATGGGCATTCTCGGTGGCTCGCTTTTCGGCGTAGCCCAGGCCGATTTTACATTTTTCCGCTATATTCAAGTCTCGCTGGATTCGCTGCTTCTGCGGGACATTATGACCGGGCTTGTGAAAAGCGTGATGTTTGGCATCACCATCACCGCCGTCGGATGCCAAGAGGGACTAGACACGGGCGCGGGCGCGGAGCAAGTCGGTCGCTCAACCACCCGGGCCGTTGTGGTGTCGATTTTTCTTGTTGTGCTTGTGGATCTGGTTTTCACGACCCTGTTCTTTTTTATCAGCGGCAGTTAGGGAAGAGTGACCTTGGCAACAGAAATGGAAACCCCGGATTCGCTCGATTCGCAGGTGATGCTCTCGCTGCGCGATGTGCGCGTGAGTTATGGCGAGGTCGAGATTCTCCACGGCATCACGTTTGACGTGAAGCGCGGCGAGACGCTTGTCATTCTCGGAGGCTCCGGCTCGGGCAAAAGCACTCTATTGCGGACTTTGGTCGGCCTTGAAAAAGCGAGTTCCGGCGAAATCTGGATTAAAGGCCAAAACATCGCCGCTATCCCCGATTCGGAAATGGACGAAATTCGCAAAAAGATTGGCATGTCGTTTCAGGGCGGCGCGCTCTTTGGTTCGATGACCGTCGGTGAAAATGTGGCTCTGCCGCTGCGGGAGCACACCAAGCTCGAAGACTCCACGATTGAAATCATGCTGCGTCTAAAACTCGAGCAGGTCGGCCTCGCCGGGTTCGAGTATTACATGCCGTCGCAGCTCAGCGGCGGCATGAAGAAGCGCGCCGCTGTTGCTCGTGCTCTGGCCATGGACCCGGAGATTCTCTTCTTCGATGAACCGTCCGCAGGGTTGGATCCGATTATCGCCGCCGGCATCGACCAGTTGATTCTCGAATTAAAGCAGGCGTTCCGCATGACCATCATCGTGGTCACTCACGAATTGGCCAGCGCCTACTTGATCGCCGATCGCATGGTGCTCATCGACAAAGGCCATGTCGTGGCCATGGGCACAACCGCGGAAATGCGCGCGAGCACGCAGCCGCGCGTTCGGCAATTTCTGGACCGCGTGCCCGAGCCGGAAGTGGCCCGCGAAATGGATTATCTGCAAATGCTCACGCAAGACCGCCGCTTGTGATGAGCGCCAGCAGGGGAAAGAGGACGCGATGGCAGGGAAGCGCGACCAGGTTTTTGTAGGGCTTTTCGTTATTGTCGCGGCCGCGGTTTTGATCGGCATGGTTTTTGCCATCTCGGGTGTGTTTGGCCGCACCGCGAAGACCTATCATGCTTACTTTCCATTCGCCGGCGGACTCGAGCAGGGCGCTACCGTCCGTTACGCGGGTGGCCCCAAAGTGGGACGTGTGGATAAGTTGGTTATCGACCCAAAAAATCCCGCACAGATCGACGTGATTTTCAGCGTGCAAACCGATCTCCCCGTTAAGACCGACAGTCACGCAAAGATCATGAGCATGAGTCCCTTGGGAGACAATCATCTGGAGATTTACCCGGGCGGCGCCCAAACCGCTCTTGCTCCGCCAGGCTCCTTGTTGCCTTCGGATCCTTACCTCGATTTCAACGCCCTCACTGCTCAAATCAACGACCTGGCACCGCAAGCGAAGCAACTCATCCAATCGCTAAACGATCGCGCCACGGAACTGAAAGTGACCGTGGAGCGCGTCAATGACCTGCTCAACGAACAGAACCGCGCAAATCTTTCCGCCACTCTCGCGGACACCCGCGGCCTGATCGAAGAAAACCGCCCGGAAATAAAGTCCACCATCCAGCATTTCAATGCTGTGAGCCAGAAAATCGAACCGCTTCTTCAGGATATGCACAAGACTTTGGAACAAGCTGATAAATCCCTCTCCCGTATAGACGAAGTGCTTGGAGAAAACCGCGCCGATGTGCGCCAGGCGGTCGTCGAGCTTCGCAAATCCTTGACGACGCTCACCGATATCACCGGGCGTGTCGACCAGACGCTCGACGTCAACTCCGAAAACATCGACGAGCTTCTCGACAATTTCCGCCGCGTCTCTCAAAATCTCAAGGAATTCACGGAGACCATCAAGAAGCGTCCCTACACTCTCATTCGCGCGACGAATCCCCCTGACCACAAACCCGGTGAGCACCAATGAAGCGAGGAAATGAAGAACTCATGACGAGAGCCACTGAACCGCCCAGCCAACTGGCCTGCGAAGGCCGCCAACTTTCGACTCTCCGAACGACGATGACGGCGAAAATCATGCTCGTGCTGGCCGTGGGTTTGACGGCTGGATGCGGTGCCACCCGGCCGAGCAAATACTATCAGCTCACAGTTCCTGGCGACCTGGCGCCCGCCGCCAACCCCAATCCAGTTCCAATCACGCTCCTGATCGGGCGTCTCACCGGTCCAGCGCTCTATCGCGCGGACCAAATTGTCTACACAACCGGTGGCGAAAGCATGGGGACCTACGAATATCAACGTTGGTCGGAACCTCCCACGGAGTTGATCGCGGAAGTCATTCTTCGGCAGTTCCGCGCCTCCGGCCATTATCGCGGGGTGTATACCCTGCGAAGCGATATTCGCGGAGACTTTCTCTTGCACGGGCGGCTCTATGATTTCAAGGAAGTCTCCGGCCCCTCCATCGTTGGCCGCGTCACCATGGAATTGGAGCTCCGCAGCATCAAGACGGGCACCTCGCTTTGGACCCACTTTTACACGCATGATGAACCCGTCAGTGGAAAAGAGGTCGCCGCCGTTGTTGCGGCCCTCGATAAAAACGTCCAGCAGGCCGTAGCTGAATTCCGCTCCAGCCTCGATCAATACTTTGCAGAACATCCGCCCGCGCAGCCCGCGCCGTAGCCCCAGCCCCATTCCTTTCGACCACTCGCTGCCAGGAATTCCGTAGGGGCACGGCATGCCGTGCCCGTCTTACTGGTTTTTTCGATCAGTTGCGGCGGCGAGCGTTCTCAGCCCAAGCGCCGCAGCGTCAGCAGCGTAACGTCGTCGTCAAGCTCCGGGCTACCTCGGTGAAGTTGCACGCCTTCCAGTAACGCCGCGGAAAAATCGGGAAGCCGGACGGGCCCCGGTAATTTCGCCAGCGCCGTTTCCGCCAATTGCAGGAATCCTCGCGGCGTCAGTTGTTCGCCAGCGGGTGATTCCGCCTCCGTGGCTCCATCGGAAAACGCCAGAATCATGTCGCCCGGTCGAAGCTGGATGCTCTGCTCGCTATACATTTCACCCGTGACGAACCCGAGCGGCAGATTCTCCATCCCTTCGCCCAACTCGAAAAACTTTCCCTCGCGCGCCCGCCAAAGCAGCATCCGCGGATGCGCCGCGTACGCGAAATTGAATTCTCCGGTCCCGCCATCGAATGTCCCGGTCACCACGGTTGTCAGCCGCAGCGGGCCTTTCGATTTCTCCGCATCCAGCGTAAATTCATCATTCAGCGAAGCCAGCAACCCCGCCGTATCCCGAACATCCTGAAATTTGTGCAACAAGTGATGGACGTGCCGCGCCACCCCGCTAGCCACATACCCATGCCCCACGCAATCCGCCAGCACCACCCGCGCAATATTGTCGCTGCAAGAAAACACTGCGGAGAGGTCCCCGCCTCTATCCGCGCCTGAAGGTATAGCTATAACATCCGCTTCCAACCCCGCCAGCTCCAGCGTACGATGCGCCTTCTCGTTTCCCGCCCACAATTCCATGCACCCAAACGGTCGCGCCGCCGACGTCGTACACACAAATGCTTCCGGTTCCATCTTCTTAAATTTCATAACATTTTGATGCTCGCACCCGTCAAACCGCTACGCGCCCGCGGGATGCTCGGTCCCTGACGAGATTGCTGAACATCTCGGACAAGGACGTAAGTCTGAATCAGGGCGTAGGTTTTCTCGCAGCTGTGCGACGTTCCCAATCTTCTCTCGTTTCGTCGGCACACTCTCGAAAGATATCCCGTCCAAACTTCCGAACGGCTGCAGCCGAACTGATCTTGTCATATTCGTCTGCATACGTAACGAGCGATTGCGAGACGATGCAATCAGCCACCCTGTGAATGCGGATGCCGTAGCGCTGACTCAGCAGACCGTAATAATCTCGACCCCATGGCGGTGGCAGGCCATAAACCACCATTGTGTATTTTCCCATTCCGAGGTCAAGTCGTGCAGCGAGTTGGCCACGAGCCGCAGCAAAGGGCCACGGCCAGGTAATCCACCACACTATTATCAAGCCCAGAGAAGCCAGGATTGCGCGGAGTTTCATGCGATCCTTGAAAGGTTGGTCAAACTGCAAAGCCTCTGGCATAGGGTGCCCGCAGGAGGCTCAATCTCCGAAGAGATAGAATAGCACTGGATTGTTAGCTGCAGCCTCCAATTTCATCCAACGACGGCAGCCCCCGCGCATTGCCTAAATCGTCGCAAGCTGGATACGCCGCCTCGCACCCTTTCCACGACTTGCTAGACTATTCAAGAGGAATCGCGTCCCCGCGCATGAGCCCCCATGAAACGGATCGCCGCCATCTCGAGCGGCAAATCGTCTATGCGCGCCCCATTATCGTTTTGCTTTCTATTCTGGCGCTGCTCCAGCAGCCAGATCCCCAGGCCGCCAAGCGCACTATCTCTTTCCTGGTAGCCTATTTGGTCCTTTCTCTCGCAAATATTCCGCTCGAGCGTTTCCTCCGCAAACGCTCCTGGCATTTGCCGATCGCCTGCGATTTGCTAGCCCTCGGCTTCTTCATGTACATCAGCCCGCTGTCCGTCCCCGTCTGGTTTCCCTACCTCTTCGTCTGCTGGGTCGCAGGCATGCGTTGGGGACTCCGCGCCACCATCCCCCTCGCCGGCGCTCTCGCGCTTATCCTCGTTCTTCTCACCGCCGTAAAAGGCGAAATTGGCTGGATGCGCGTCATCGCTTGGGTCGGTCTCGTTGGCGGCACTTTCGCAGGAGGCGCCGCGCTGGCCTTCTTAGCGGATCGCAGCCGCCACTTCGCCTCCCAAAACGACTTCTTCTCCCGCATCACCGCAACCCTCCAGGTTGACCAAGGCCTTGCCGAATCCCTGCGCCTCCTCCTCGACGAACTAGCCCGCGCCTTCGATGTCGAGGTCGCCCTGCTCGCCTATCGCGACACGGACCTCGAACGCATATACCTCTGGCGCCTCAAAGCCGGCGAGAGCGAGCGCCTCGTCCCCGAAAGCTACTCCCTTGCTCGCGCCGACGGCTTCCTCCTCGACGATATGGACGCCACCGTCTGCTGGAACAGCCTCGAGGGCGCAGGCAGCGGCTTCGGCTGGGACCGCCGTGATGGCCGCCGCCTTAACACCCTCCCACGCCTTCCTGGCCCCACCCAACAGGAGCTCCACCTGCACTCCATGCTCTCCGTGACCTTCGACCAGCTCGGCCAGCCCGCCGGCCGCCTCTTCCTCATCAACGGTCGCAAGCCCTTCGAGCGCCCCGACCTTGCCTGGCTCGAGCGCATCGCGCGCCACGTCGGCCCGCCGCTCGAAAACGTCTTTCTCCTCCGCCATCTCCGCGCCCGCGCCATCGAGGGCGAGCGCAGCCGCATCTCCCGCGACCTCCACGACGGCATTCTTCAAACCCTCCTAAGCATCGAGATTCAGCTCGACGTCCTCCGCCGCAGGGTCGCCTCTTCCCCCGACCATGCCGAAGCCAACCTCGGCAACCTCCAGCAAACCGTCAAAAACGAGTCCGCCGAGCTGCGCCGCATGGTCACCGACCTGCGCCCCCTTCGCGTCCAGAGCGCCGATCTCGTCGATTTAATGCAGGGTTTCGCCGAGCGCTACCGCAACGAATCCAGCTTGGCCCTGGACGTCATGATCGAGTCCGCCGACCTCCACGCCCCAGACCGCGTCTGCCGCGAGATTTTCCAGATTTACCGTGAAGCACTCAACAACATAAAAAAGCATGCGAAGGCTTCCCATGTCGTGGTAAAACTGACGCAGGACGACAGTCGCATCGTTTTGGTAGTTGATGACAACGGCGAGGGTTTCAGTTTCGCCGGACGGTTTACTGGGGATGAACTAGACCGTCTGCGATTGGGTCCCATCTCCATCAAGGAGCGTACGCGTACTGTGGGGGGCGTGTTGACTGTAGAGTCAAACCCTGGCCATGGAGCGCGGCTGACCATCGAAGTCCCGCTCGGTTGACATGGCCAAAACTAAACAGCAAATTCGCGTCCTACTAGCGGACGACCACGCGATCTTTCGCGACGGCCTCCGCAAACTCCTTGATTCCGACGAGGACATCACTATCGTCGGCGAAGCCCAGAATGGCGCCGAGTGCATCAAACTCCTCGCCAAACTCAAGCCCGAAATCCTCCTGCTTGATCTCCGCATGCCCGATAAAGACGGTCTCGCGGTCCTCGAAGAAGTGAATTTCGATACGTTGCCCACGCGCGTCATCGTTCTCACCGCAGCCGAAGACGATCGCGATGTAGTCCGCGCCATGCGACTCGGCGCTCGCGGCGTAGTTCTCAAGCAGTCCGCCACGGACTTGCTAGTAAAAAGCATTCACCGCGTTCACGCCGGAGAAATTTGGCTCGACAATCGCATGACCGCCGAAGTGATGAAGGCATTCTCGAAGTCCTCCGAGTCCGGCCCGCGCCGCGAAAAACCTCTTCTCAGCGACCGCGAAAAGGAAATCGTCCAACTCGTCGCCCAGGGTTTCCGCAACAAGGAAATCGGCGAAAAACTTTTCATCAGCGAACAAACCGTAAAAAACCACCTGCACAACATTTTCGACAAACTAGGCGTTTCCGATCGCCTCGAACTAGCTCTCTACGCCATCCACCACCGCCTAATCGACCAGACGTAATCCGCGTAGGGGCACGATACATCGTGCCCGTCCCCGACTGCCGAGATTCGTGCATCACCGCCCATTAAACCAATTTTCGTCCGCGCTCAATGCGCAGTTGGCTCGGCATGAATAGTTTCCGATGCGACCCCGCCCTCTCCCGGCCCTCTTTTTCTGGTCTTTAACCAAATGTCCTGCCCCACATTTCCTTTTTGAACCATGAGTAAGCGGTTGTATGATCGCGCCAACGTTCTGTGATTTTGATCCGCAACTGGTAAAGGAATGCAAATGAACTATTTGAGTCTCGGGCTGGCGGCGCTTGCTGGCACGGTCGCGGCTTTTGCCTTTGGTTTCTTAGTGCTTTGGTTGGTGCCAGGTCTTATCGAAGAAGCTCGCAAGTACCCGGCCGTATTCCGGCCTAAGGAAGAAATGATGAAAGTTATGCCGGTGGGATTCGTCGCAACTTTCCTATCGATCCTGGTCGCCGCCATAATTTTCGCAATGATACATCATGGCCGGTCGGGCATTATAGGAGGTGCGCACTTCGGCGTTCTCCTTGGCGTTTTCGTGGTTTGCGCATTTGTGCTGCACAACTACGTGAACCTGAACATCGGGCTGAAACTCGCTCTGGGACAGGCCGTGGTTTACTTCCTCCAGTGGACTATCGTCGGCGTAGTCATCGGTCTTATTTACAAACCCCTCGCTACACCGTGATCGTGAATATAGCTTTTGAAAAGCTCTCGCCCGCTTCTCGCGCGGGTGCCCCACCCTTGGTTTGTAAGGGTGGGTCTTTGACTTTCGGTTCGTCACTCCATTATTACGCAGGAGGTTTACCTGCCGCAGCATCTTGACGAGGCGCGCCCTCGCTCGCCTTTGCCGGTAGCACCACCGTCCCCGGCTTCGAGAGCCCCTGCGATTCGTAAAACGCATTAAAGAAAAATTTGTAAGCCCCCAGTGACTGCCCACGCCACTGCGGCCGGAACCCCAACAAATAAACGCGCCCCTTGCCGTATTGCACTTCCAGCGCCGCGGCCTTTCCCTGGATCCGCTCTGGATGCAGCAAATAGCCGCTCATCAGCGGGCTCTCATCTTTGGGATATGCCGCTAGGACACGTCCCCGGAAACCCTCCTTGCCCTCGAACGCTGGCCCTCGCTCAAACATCACGATCGGATCGTGTGGCAGCCCCCACGTCGCCGAATGCGCCATATCCTGCACTTCGACCCGCAACAAGCAGCCGGAGCAGAAAAACTCCTCATCCTTCAACCCAGCAAGCACATTCTTCACCGGCAGGCCTAGTCGATCGACGGCGAACACCGATGCCTCGTTAAACGTAATCAGCGTGCCTCCCGCTAATACGAACTCTCGCAGCGCCATCACTCCCAATTCGCCGATTCCTCCCACGTACTCTCCCGGCACGCTGCCGGGTCCGAAACCGCTGAAAATCGCCTCGGGTGAGCCATCGGGAATCAGAATCGCGTCGAACCTCTCCCGCAAATTTCCCGCCTGAATATCTCCGTTGCGCAAGGTAACCGGGTCGAATTTGAAATTTTCTAAAATCCACCGCGTCCATCCCTCATCGATGAACGGAACCCACGCTCGATAGAGCCCGACACGCGCCTTCTTCACGCTAATCGAGTCTTTCGGCGCTGCCGCGACAGCTTTTAGCGCCAGAGAATTTACCTTGGCAATTCCATCGAGTTTCTCGCGCTCGATGCCCGACACCACAATCGCGCCTGTTTCGGTCCCGTCGGAAGTTTCGGTATCTCCAGGTACGAAACTGGCACGGCCTCCGCTCGCCAACACTTCGTTCAACATTTTGAAGCTCGCATTGGATTTGTGGCTCAAGACGTAAACGCTGCCCGTTCCGCTCACGCTCCCCGCGGGCGGCGTGAACTTTTCGAGTTTCTCCAATACGCCGCGCTCCGCCGCTCCAATCGGTTGCAACACTGGTGCGACCTGTACGCCCATCTGCATCGGTAGCGTCCAGCCGGTCACGTCATAGGGTAGCTTCGGCGGGCTGCTCGGTGTTTCGCGCAGATCCGGATAGATCTGTGGCTCGAACAATTCCTTCACCAGTGGCGAGAAAGGCTGATCCATCAGCACCACCCATGTTCCCGGCGCGTATTCGCGGCCGTTCGCGTGGAAGGGTTTCGTGGCTTGTTGCACTTCAATTCCGTTGACCATCAGTTTTTGCACCAGCGTGGCCGTCGTCGGTAGATCCCTCTGCTCTCGCGGAATCACATAACCGAACGGCGCCTCCTTGCGGAACCGCTCGACGTTATCCCGCGCCGCCTGATAGCGGTTGTAGAGGAGCTCTTCGCGGTACTTCGCAGCTGTGTCCAGCACGGACATCGATGCGCCCTCCATGTAATTCACGGCGTCGCGCAGCCGCCACCAGCCGCCTTTCCATGGGCTGCTGTAAAAAACTTCTGAACGCAGCCCGCGCTGCTCCTTCGGGAATTCGTCCACCGGATAAAATCGCGGCGTCGCGTAGCGGTAAAGCGCCGTCTCCGTGAAAAACGAAATGCTATTGCGGAAAATGTGCGTGAAATCCAGGAATCCCGGATACCAGTTGTCGAAGCCTACCCGGTTCACCGCGCCAGGCATGCCGTGCTCATCCAGGTATGCCGCCATGCTCGTCCCCATCACGCTCAGCCAACGCGCCATCAGCGGATGAATGTTCGAAGAAATCGGCTCGACGAACGGCGGAATGAAAATCCGCGTCGGAAATGGTGCCGTTTGGTGGTGACAGTAAAAAATAACGGGATCCCATTCGATCTCCGTCCGCGTCACATCTTGCGACTCCAGCATGTTGTTCATGTAGCCGTCGCGATTGTTGTCGTGCCCCACATATTCTTGGTAGAGGTCTGGCAGCGGGCTCACCTCGTACGTCGTTCCCAAATTCTTGCGATACCACGCCACCACTTCGTTTTGCCCGTCAGGGTTGAGCGTGGGCCATAGCATCAGAATTACGTTGTTCAGGATCGCGTCGACTTCCGGGTCGTTCTGCGAAGAAACCAGCTTGTAGGCCAGATTGATGGACTGCTGAGCGCCCGCCACTTCCGAGGAATGCAGTCCGCCATCGATGTGCACAATGGCTTTGCCTTGCCGCGCAAGTTCATGGGCCTCCGCGTCCGACAAGCCCCGGCCATCGGCCAGTTTCTGTGAAATCTCCTTATATTTGTCCAGGATGGCGAGGTTTTCCGGCGAAGAAATAATCGCGATATCCCAATCAAGGCCCCGTGTTGTTTTGCCGACGTTGATCAGCTTGATGCGGTTCGAACTCGCCGCGAGTTTGCGGAAATACTCGCGAGACTCGTCGTAATTCGCCAGATAGAAGTCATCGCCCGGCTTGTGGCCAAGCACCGATTCCGGCGTAGGCACATTGGGCAACGCGTTCGTCGTTGCAGCGACTTGCGCGCCACAGGGAACCGCGCAAACGAAAACACACAGGAAAACAGCGGGACTGGCGAACGCCAGGGCACATCTCTTTGTTTTGAGCATGCCAGAGGATATCTTCGCGATTTTCCAAAGTAAATACCGCCGCGAAAGCCACAGTACCGGCTACTACTACGCCCCCCGCTTTCTGCAGGATTTACTGGATAGACGGGTAAGCTGCTATCCGCGATTCTAGACATGCGAGGAGAGCAGTGAGACGAGACTCTTCGAGTGATCGAAGAGCCCGGGCTGGGACGGCTCTCTGCTTTCCTCGCATCTAATGATTGATTCTGGAGAGGTTCGTCATGCGGTTTCGATGCCCCAGTTGTCAGAGTGAACGCACCCGTAGGTCCAAGACGAGAGGCTTTTTCGAGGCCTTCTTGGCCAAACTCACCATCAAGCCCTTCCGTTCCCACGATTGCGACTCCCGTTTTTTCCACTCGCACGTAACTCGCAAATCGGAATCGGTCGCCATGGGACACTCGAGTTCGTTCGCCTCCCTTCACAACCAGCCAAGAACGCCAGCCGTCTCGCTCCCAAAGTAACTGACCCACGGCTAAAAAACTTGCCCCTGTGACTGCCAACCGCGCGAATCCCGCGATGGTGTCCTCAAGAGCGGCATGGAGAGCGGCTTATCAGCAAGCTATGACCGCCTGGCGCAACTGGTCGAATCGTCAGTAGTTGCTCGCGCGGAAAAAGGGGAATGACAGCTCGCATCTCGTCGAGCAAGCGAAATCAGGGTAGTGGCTCAGTTTCCGATTAGCCGACTTCCATGATAGGTCTTTGTCAAGAGGGCAAAAGCTCTCCTGACGCGCTACGGAGGAGCGCGGGTGTAAATCCTTTCTGATTCTTCGCCGCGTGTGTTGGCCTCTCAGCCGCGGTTCCTATTTTAGATAGAACCAGAC